>ERZ1026901.172-NODE-172-length-58358-cov-9.405897_pt1 | contig 58358 bp, 65 predicted proteins | sample MGYA00380179_ERZ1026901 | MGnify/ENA primary metagenome ERZ1026901 (study PRJEB33269, sample SAMEA4719815) | human gut metagenome | biome: human-associated habitat; feature: organic feature; material: feces | place: Cameroon | collected 2013-10 ... | reverse complement strand
AGGTTAAGGACTTTTTCAGACGAGTACGGGGGCAGGCGCTGTACCTGGCGGCGCTTCAGCAGGCCCAGAAATGCCTTATTGCTGAAGTGGCAGGGCCTAAAGGTACGGCCTATGACAGCACCCATGTTTCAGGCGGGGAGACGGGGGATTCATTACAGTCATGGTTATGGCATTATTTATAGGCAGACGTCAAGTAGACGATGAGTACAAGCCGGATATTTACCGCAGTAAAGATGATGGCTGGGAGCTGTGAAATGGTTAGAGAATTGTTAAAGCGTGTCAGAAAATGCCGGTATATGGTGGATGCATGCATAAAAGACCTTGAACAGGCACGGCGTGATGCCTATACTCTCAAGGCTGTACGGATTGGGGATAAGGTGCAAAACAACCACCAGTCAGACCTTGCGCAGGTGGTTGAAAAGATTGAGCGCTACGAGGAAAAGCTTCAGAAAAATATCGATGAGCTGATAGGTCTAAAATTGGATGCTACGGCCATTATCCGGCAGGAACCGGACTTATGTGCAAGAGCTATCTTATATAGAAGATACATTTTAGCGGAAAGTTGGGATATTATTTCAAGAGAAATGGGGTATTCGAGAAGTCAGGCGTCTAATATTATGGAATCAGCTATAAATCGTCTGGAAATGGCAGAATATAAATAAACATAATACAAAATCGGACACCGTTATACAAAATAAGACATATGAAAGTGGTATAATGATAGTATGAAAGCTTGGATGAACGGGAATTGCAACGGAACGTGATGATTCATCTTTGATACCTCCTTTCAAATGAAGAAACCGCCTTAACAGGGCGGTTTTTTCATGCTCTTATTGTTTAGATTGTAGGTGACTTGGAATGCTTAGCAGAGTATGTGTGATATGTGGGAAGCCTCATGCGGTGGGTGAGGTGTGTCCGCTGGCGTCAAATCGACATAAAGAGTATGACCGTTGCCACAGGGACAAAGATAGTGCTTCATTCTATCACTCCCGGCAGTGGAGAGCTATACATGATTATGTCTTACATCATGCCAACTATATAGATCAGTATGCCTATACTATTGAGCATGTCGTTAAGCGCGGGAATCTTGTACATCATATATACCCGTTGAGGGAACGTCCCGATATGGGGGCATCGCTGGGCAACTTGGTGTGTGTATCCAGTGAGTCACATAATAAGATTCATGCTATTTATGACAAAGGCGAATCCGAAAAGAAAAAACTCCAGGCGAAACTGCAAAAAATAGTTGAGTCCTGGGGGAGGGGGACGGCTTAAAAAGTTTTGAGCGGAAAAGATAGTACCGCACGGACCCTATTCTATCGAAAAAAATCCCTTTTGCACTAAATCCAATTTTATGAATATGGAGGTGAGAAAATGGCCAAAGGCCGAAAAGTCGTCTCAATGATGAAAAAACACTTGACTAAGGCAGAGATTGCCAGTCGCCAAGTACAGGAAGAACGCTACAAGGCTGGCCGAGAGCAGTTGATGGCACCGCCGGCGTGGTTGTCCCCTGTGGCAGTTAGAGAATTTAACAGAATAGTCGCCATTGCGAATGATGTCGATTTTTTGGACAACCTCGACGTATCAATACTGGCCGTCTACTGCTCATCCTATGCTCAGGTCATTGATGCTGAGAAGCACATACAGGAAGAAGGCGCCGTTGTCATTAGCTCGTTGGACAGGCCCGTGGTTAATCCTTATGTCGGAGTCCGTGACAAGGCTGAACAGAAAATGATTCAGTGTTCCGCAAAGCTTGGGTTAGCCACGATTGACCGCCTCAAGCTGATGGCGCCGGAAAAAGCTGAGAAGAAGAAAGAAAATAAGTTCGCTGAATTTTTGGAGGGATAGCAAATGAAAGATAGGACAACCGAGTATGCAAGGCTTGTCCTATCTGGCAAGCGCTTGACAGGAAAGAGTGAACAACTGGCATGTCAGCGTCACATAGACGACATGAACAGGAAGAATTTTCCATACATATTTGATGTCAAAGAAGCAGAAAGACATATACAGATAGCCAATACTTTGACGATTGGCGAAGGCCGTAAAAAGAAACCTCTCATAACGAGAGGTTTTCAAAATTTTATAATAGGCTCGCTTTTTGGCTGGCGCCTGAAGAGATCGAAAAAGCGCCGATTCCGCGAAGCCTATATACAGATGGCGCGTCAGAATGGCAAGTCTTTTCTGGCTGGAGAAATGGCCAATGATTTTTGCACCTTCTCCGGCTACCGAGAAGGGCACATCTACTGCACGGCCACCAAGATGGACCAGGCTAAAATTGTATGGCAGGAAGTCGCAAAGTTTATCCGCTCGGATAAAGAGCTGAGCGAGCTATATGACATAAAAGAGTACATCGGCGAGATTCGCTCAAAGGTTACAGGCACAATCATAAAAGCTATCGGAGGGGACACCAAGAGCGCCGATGGTTTGCGCTCTGTATTGGCAGTTATTGACGAATACCACGCGCACCAGACTAACCAGATGTACAAGCTGATGCTTGATGGACAGATAACCGTGGACAGTGCTTTGACGCTTGCCATTACCACATCAGGCTTTAATCTTAACGGTCCCTGCTATGAGCAGTACAAGTTTTGTAAGCAGATTCTAAGCAGGGCGATTGAGAAGGAAACCCAATTTGTTTATATAGCTGAGATGGACGAAGATGACGACATCTGGAATCAGCATAACTGGGCGAAGGCGAATCCGTTGATTCTTTGGAATAACGACACAGAATTTAATACCGATATGATGGCTCGAATGGCCGAAAAGGCTATAGATGCCAGAATAAAGCAGGGGAAGGATTTAGCCAATTTTCAAACTAAGGTCCTTAACTCATGGGTAACTTATACCGGAGGTGCTCTGGTACAGGCTGACCACTGGGCCCACTGTGCTTCTAGTCGTAGTATAGAGGCTATGACAGGTCGTGAGTGTTATCTCGGCATTGACTTATCCTCTGGTGGTGACTTGACGTCTATAGCGCTACTTTTCCCTGACGGTGATAAGGCTTACATCTGGTCTCATTCGTATATGCCTGAGCTTAGGCTGGCAGAACATGAGAAAAAGGATGAGGCTCCGTATGGCAATTGGTCAGAACGTAGACTGATAACTGTCACGTCAGGGATGTATGGTATTAAGACGGACTATCACGCAATCATTGCAGATTTAAGAGACTTAATCCAGAAATACCAGTTGAAGGTTATCGGCGTAGGGTACGATTCCCATAATGCCAGCGCCTTTTTAAGCGATTTAGAAACGGTAGTTGACTGTGACTTGACTGAAATAAAGCAGTCCGCCCGCAGTCTAAACGATGCTACTAAGGATTTTCAGTTATCTGTTAAGGCCGGAATGGTTGAGTATGACAAGAGTAATGAGCTTCTAACCTGGTCAGTGCTGAATGCCATTATTTCCGCGCCAAATAGCTTTGGGGAAATTAAGGTAGATAAAATGACACAGACAAACCGTATAGATCCGGTGGATGCAATCATCGACGTGTGGAAACTGTGGCAGGTAGATAAGATGAATAACCCTGTGGACGGTGAAAGTGCGCTGGACGCATGGCTTGGTATTACAGATAAGTGAAAGGCGGTGAGAAATTGAAATTTATAGATAGAATTAAACGAGTCTTTAACTCAAGTGACAATAACTCTGTGAGTCTGTCAGATATCAATGACATGTTTTTCGGGGTTTCTGGCAGCGGGGCGAATGGTCCTGATATTTCAGAAATTACATATTTTACCTGCATAAAAACGCTAGCTGAGTCACTGGGGAAGTTGCCCGTTTACTTAATGGATGATGACAAAAACCGTATTACTGATCATGAGGTAATGCGGCTTTTTAATGTTCAGCCTAACCCATACTGTACGCCGATACAGTTTTTCACGTACATGGAATACTGCCGGAATCACTACGGTAATGCCTATGCTTATATAAAGTATGACAATTCCGGAACAATTGAAGCAGTCTATCCGCTGGACCCAAGGTGTGTGCAGATTTGGATAAACAACACGGAAGACTTTACCTCGAGGGCTTTTTACTACCGTTATACTGACGGCAAGAGTGGGAAGTCTTATTGGATGCGCCCGGAGGAAGTTATCCACGTTAAGTCTTGGATAACTGGAGATAGCGGATTATCTGGTAAGTCAGTAAGAGAAATCCTTGCCACTAACATGGCCGGCTCTAAAGCTAGCCAGGCTTTTTTGAATGACTTGTATCAGAAGGGCCTGACGGCAAACGCCGTAGTAAAGTACGTTGGAGATTTATCCGAAGAAAAACAGCGTTTGATGCTGAAGCGAATAGAGGAGCAGTCAAGAGACAATGGCAGACGTCTGATTTCTTTGCCGATTGGATTTGACATTCAGACGCTCGACCTGAAGTTGACCGATTCCCAGTTTTACGAACTGAAGAAGTACAACGCCTTGCAGGTGGCGGCAGCATTTGGTATTAAGCCGAATAATCTTAATGACTATAGCAAGTCTAGTTATGCGAACTCTGCTATGCAGAACCTGTCATTTTACATTGACACATTGCTTTACAACATCACACTTTACGAGCAGGAGTTAAACCGAAAACTTTTGTCTCGGGCAGAGCAAGACAGAGGGCTCTCCTTCAAGTTTAACGTTTCAGTTATCTTGCGAGGCGACCCAAGCCAGCAGGCTGACGTTATCCAGAAACTGGTGACCTGTGGTGTCTATAGCATTAATGACGGTCGTCGCTTGCTTGATAAACCGTCGGTTGATGGGGGTGACGTCCACGTGATTAACGGAAGCATGGTTGACGTTAAAGACGTCGGAATTGCTTATAAAAATAACGCGACAGTGAAGGGAGGTGAAACGAATGCTTAAGGTCAAAAATAATGCGGACAGCGCAGAACTCTACATCTATGGTGACATTATTGATGATTTAGACATGGACCCTATGGCAGGATTTGAGTGGCCTTCTGATATCAAAAGACAGCTCGACGAATGCAAGGGGAAACCTCTGACCATCTACATTAATTCTGATGGTGGAAGCGTTCCGGCCGGTGTGGCCATTGCTAATATGATCGCACGGCATGATGCTCCAACACTGGCAGTAGTAGACGGTTGGTGCTGTTCAATTGCGACGCAGATTTTCTTTTCCGCAGATAAACGGAAGATGCCGGCTAATGCGTACTTGATGATTCATAAACCGGCATGCATAGTGTACGGCACCTCTGATGACATGCTTAAGGCGGCAGAATCACTTGAAGTTATCCAGAGTGGCCTAGAAGAAGCATATAAAAAGTGTGCGCTTCCGGATGTGACTCCAGAAGAAATCCATGCGATGGTGAATGCTGAAACTTGGCTTACTGGCAAACAGGCCGCAGAAAAGTTTGACATTGAAATTACTGAACCGCTTCATGCCGTGGCAAAGTTTGGCACGGAGAAGAAGTGGATGCGTAACATCCCTAAAGATATACGGTTTACTCAGTCTGTTCAGACTGTAAACAATAAATTAATTGAGCAGCAGAAGAAGATTCAGAATGCGCTCGAATTAGCAAAGGAGATTAACTAATGAGAAAAACAATTGAACTCAAGAAGATTATTAACGGTCTGAAGGCTGAAGTTAATAACCTCCAGACGCAGGGTAAGATGGATGAAGCTACCAAGAAGGCTGAAGAACTGACCAATGCAGTTAATGAATTTAAGGCGGCTCAGGCTATCGAAATTGCAGAAGATGCAACTTTCGCAGATTCCGCAAAGCCAGCTACCGAAAACCGCCATGATGCAGGCTTTAAGAATCGTGCATTTAACAAGGCTCTGCTTGGTCGTCGGCTCGATGCAGAAGAAAGTGACTATGTAAATACCGTCGGACTGGTAGAAAGTACACCAGGAAAAGGCGGTTACATTGTTCCAGAAGAACAGATGAAGACCCTCGTAGAATTCCGCCGTGCCCTCCCAAGCTTTAAGAGCCTTGTTAGCGTTATTGGTGTTAATTCTGCTACCGGCAGAATGCCTACATTGGGGGCAGAAGATGGAAAGTTGACTGCCTTTGACGAACTCACAGAAATCAAGCAGTCTGATTTTGACTTTTCCCAGGTTACCTATAAGCTGGTAGATTATGGCGATATCATCCCTGTCTCCAACACTCTGCTTGCGGATAATGACTTTAATCTGATGGACATCATTGGTCGTCGTTTTGCTCGCAAGGCAGTTAACACTGAAAATAGTGTAGTATCAGGCTTGCTCTCCGGCGTTTCCAGCACTACCATAACCGACTGGACCGGTCTCACCAAGGCGCTCAATAAGACCCTTGACCCGGCAATCGCTGCCAATGCATCCATCGTAACTAACCAGTCCGGCCTTGAATGGCTCGATGAATGCGTAGATAAGAACGGCCGTCCTCTGCTTTCCATTGATCTCGTTGATGCTAACGTTCGCAGATTCAAGGGCAAGCCGGTTATCGTGTTCCCAGATTCTATTCTGTCTGAATCTAACAAGATTCCATTCTACGTAGGGTCTTTCGCTGACGCAATTGCATTCTTTGACCGCCAGCAGGTTAGCGTGGCAGTCTCTGAAGAAGCAGGTTTCACCAGAAACGCTACTTACATTCGTGCAATCGAACGCTTTGACGCTAAGCTCGTAGATGCTAAAGCGCTGACAAAGGTTACCATTAGTACAACCGTTGCCGCTTCTACTGATGGTAAGTAAATGACTTTATCGGATGTTAAGCTTTACTTACGAGTTGATGGGAGCACCGAAGATACTCTCATCAATCAGCTTATGTCCGTGGCTGACGGCTACATGTCAGATGCCGTGACCAATTACTCAACTTACTACGGTAGAGATGATGGGTATACGGCGAGAGCGGACATGGCGAAGCTAGCTATCATTGCTGATCTGTACGAAAACCGTAACGTCGAGAACCCGCAGTCTTTTTCTCGTACTGTACAGTCTATTATTAATCAGCTGAATTTGACCGATGCTTAATATTGGTAAGATGTCACACCGCATAACCATCATCAAACTTGAACTGGGGGAAGACGAAGGCTTCGGCGGTGAGGCAACATGGAAAGAAACGGCCACTGTGTGGGCGGAATTTCTCAACCAGAGAGTATCCGTCTCCACTGATGCGGGCAGTGGGCAGGCCGTTATCGTGACACAGGGCATGAGAATTCGTCCATGTGAGATTGAAAAGGACTGGAAAGTCAGAGAAGGTACTCACACTTATGATGTACTTGATGTTGACCGTTCCAACTCAGGCTATTACACGCTGACTACAAGGCTGGTGGAACGATGAAAACCATCAAAATCACTATGCAAACTAGTGGCGAGGTTAAGGCAGCTATACAGAGCATTGGGGCTCATAGTGAGATTGTTAATAATAACATTTCTAGAGTGATTGCCAGAGCCACAAAGGCAGTAGCCAGTGAGGCTATCCGCCGTGCTCCGGTTGGCCCCACTGGCAACCTAAAGCGTGGGATAACTTGCACTATAAAGCCTAACTATGGTGAGGTACTCAGCAAGGCGCCACACTCGCACTATGTAGAGTTTGGCACCGGCGAACGTGCGGTTTATCCTGACTCTAAGAAAGGACCTAAGCATGCTATGCGTATGCCGGATGGGCGTTTCGCAAAGGGCGACATCTATAATGGTAAGATGACGGCTCATCCTTTTATGAGGCCGGCACTTGAGTCACAGAGATCTACAATTGAAACAGACATTATAAAGGCGGTGAATGGAATTGATTCTGATTAAAAGCGTACCCCTCGTCCCACTTCAGAAAGCAGTTTTTAAGATGCTGAAAAATGGGCAGGAAGTAAAAGTCTATGGAAATATTCCTACGAACGCCGATTTGCCGTACATCACTATAGGCTCTGTGACAGCAACTCCGGTAAGTGATAAGACCGGTAGTCTGTGGAATGCCGCTATTAACCTTGATGTATGGGCAGGAGCTCAACAGAAACAGTTAGTTAACGATGTATTAAATAATGTTTGCGTATTGGCCAGTTACTACGGAGCTAACGACTCAGATGAAAAGATGCAGTTAGACGGTTTTAATATCGTTAATTGCAGCATTGGCACAGTTGAGGCGTTTCCCGAGCTAACAACTGGATACCACGGCACCGTTACATTAAATTTTGTAATTCAGAATATAGATTAAATGGAGGAATAAAAACATATGGCTATGACAGCAGATAAGCTTAAAGCGCTCCCGGATAATCCGGACAAGAGCGTAGCAGTAGCAGGCAAGGACACCCTGCTTTACGTTAACACCGGTACAGAATCCGCACCGGTCTGGACAATCGTAGGGGGCCAGCGTAATGCTCCTGTTAAGATGACCGCAAACTCCCTCGACGCTTCCCACAAGACAAGTGGTGGATGGGCGTCCAATGTACCTGGGCTCAAGTCCTGGTCTATCGACTATAGCGGTCTCATGCTGATAGGCGATGACGGACTGCAGGTGCTCGAATATGCGTTCCGCAACGATAAGCAGGTTAACGTTAAGATTGAATATCCTGATAAGTCTTATCAGACCGGTTGGGCATATATTACCGAATTCGACAACGATAACGCACATGACGCTATCGCTACCATTTCCGTGACTATTTCTGGCAATGGTCCGATTTCCGAATTGCAGACCGCTTCCGCACACACTGGTGTTTAAGTAGATAGGAGTAGAATTTTATGAAAAAGAGCGTTACTTTGCATGTAAAGGATAAGGATTATACCCTTGAATTTACTGTTAAGTCGCTCGCAAGTTTAGAGCGCTCACTTGGTGGGCGCTCTTTAACTTTTATGCTGGAATTGGTCAATACAAACCCAGTATATGCGAGCAACTTTAACATTGATTTTGTGAAAAATGCCCTGGAATGCGGCATTAAGGAAAAGGATAAAGGCTTTAATGGCTATGACTTTATCGATGCTTATTGTGAAAAAGGTGATTTGAGTGACCTGACGGCGAAAGTTATGGAGGCGCTTTTAATCACTGGCCTTTTTACGAAGGGGACGCCGGCGAGCGTCCAGAAACACCTCGCACAGATCAAAAAAGTTATCCGATAAAAAGTTTCGCTGACTGGTGTGACTATGGCGAAAAGGTGGCCTATGGGATGGGCTTAAAGCCGTGGGAGTTCGAAAAGCTGCAACCGCAGGAGCTTTACAAGATGCTTGATGCTCGAATGGAAAGAGATAAGGCAATCGATAGCCGTCTCTCGTATTTTGTTTACTGGATGGTAGCTCCGAACGTTACTCCAGAAGCAAAGGTCTCTCCACAATCTATATATGAGGGCTTACATCCCACACCTAAGCACATAAGAGACAAAGAAAAAGCAGAAGAATTGGAAGCACTTAAAGCAGAGTTTAATTTACAAGGTGGTGAAAAATAATGGCTAAAATTGCTGATATGCTTGTCAGGATAGGCGCTGATACCAAAGACCTGAAGAAAGGACTGACTGATGCGCAGAAATCTATCAAGACGGCCTTTAATGCTAACCCGGTCAACGAGATGAGCGATGCACTAGTCGGGACATCTGACAGTCTTGGCAGCTTAATCGGTAAATTTTCTAGCCTTGCCACTTTGGCAGCTGGTGGCTTTGGCTTTTTTTCGTTAATCGATAGTGCGGTAAAGGCCGGAGAGTCGGTCTATAATCTGTCCGAACGTTTGGGAGTATCCACGGCAGAGGCTGGCAAGTTTAGCAAAATTCTCTCACTCACGGGTTCAAATGTTGACGTTGCCTCGAGCGCAATTATGAAGATGGATAAGACGCTCACTTCCGGCGGGAAGTCTGCAGATGCGATGCAGGCGGTTTTTAACGCCGTCGGAGTGTCCATGACTGATGCCAGTGGTAAGCTTTTACCATTAAATGAGCAGCTCGAACAACTGTCTAAAGGCTACAAGGTGGCTGAAGAAGCGGGGCGTGGGCAGGACTATCTACTTGCTACTCTTGGTTCTCGAGGTATGGCCCTTGCTGACACTCTTAGAGATTACAATGAAGCAGCCGAAAAGGCCGGGAAAATCAAAGGTGTAGGCCTTGACCCAGCGCAGATGCACGAAATAAACGACCAGCTCGAGCTGGTTAAGATGCAGGCAGGACAGCTTGGTGTTGCTTTTGGCAGCGTACTCGCACCGATAGTCGGTCAGTATATCCCTCCATTGGTTCAGGGACTTGGCGAAGTTGCCGGATGGCTTGCAAAAAACAAAGAAGAAGTCGGCGAAGTAACCGAGGGTGTACTTACCTTTATAGCAGTTTATAAAGGTCTGATGGCCATGCAGTCTATGGCCCGCTCTGCAGGCTCCCTTATTGAGTCTCTCGGATTCTCCGGTAATACAGAGGCGATTGAAGCGAAGCTCACGGCCAATCAGGAACGTCAGATTGAAAAGCGAATCAGAGCCATTGAAACGCAGGAACTTAGGGAAGAAGCAGCTTACTGGAAAACCCTTCAGACGTCCAACCTCACGGAAGAAGAAAAAACTGCTAAGTATATCGCATTCTGTGAAAAGAGGGCATTGGCTACTGAAGCTACAGAAGCCAAGATAAGAGCCTCCATGACTCAGACCTATGCACAGATTAATGCGCAGGCGACAGAATCCGCAGTTGTCCAGTCAACGGCATCTGCAGGAGCCGAGGCGGCCGCCGTAACAAGCAGTGCTAAGGCGGTAGCAGCAAAAGCCGGGGAAACCGTGGCAGCGGAACAGGTGGCTACCGCCACAGAGCAGGCGACAGTCAAGGCCATGGAACACGGCTCAATTGTTTCTTCAATGGGCGGAAAGGCTATCGGCGTCATGGGCAAGATGACTCAGGCGGCCGTTGCACTCGCAGGCGGTTGGGAAATGGTCGCTCTAGCTGCCGCTGTGGCTTTGGTCCAAATAAGCAAGGCGGAAGGTGCAAAAATTGAAGAATCCGCTAAGAACACATGGAAAGACTCTAAGGGCAGAGTTTGGGGCATGGATAGCGACGGTACTATTCGGCAGATGTTTGATGGTGGAAAATGGGGAGAGACTGGGCACTTTGAAAAAGACCTGTCTGCTTCCGAACAACACAAGGTAAGAAATCAGCTGACGTATCAGGCTAACTACAAACAGGAACAGAAAGCTAAAAACGAGCAGACTAAAATTGCCGCCGACACGAAGAAACAGATGGCCGAGATTGAAAAACAGCTCGGAGGGATTGGCAAGAGCGTAGGTGGTACAGTTAAGAGTGCTAGCGGAGCAATCGCAAAAAATACCGCTGCCACAAATGCGAACACCGCCAAGCTTCAGTCTGTGCAGGTCCCAGTGGGTCAGATTGCGCTCAGGAATGCAGAGTCTCATCCTGAAGGTGAACAGTGGATGGGCAAATTCACTAAAGATGCCGCTAAACAATGCGCATCTTTCCTTGCAGACTCTTACGAAAAAGCCGGAATTAAGGGGCTCAACACTGGCGGGGCCCTCGATATGGCCAACCGTTTTAAGGCCAAAGGCGCCTTCTATGGCGTTAACTCCGGTTATGTGGCTCATGCAGGGGATACGGTTCTTTGGCGTCGTAAAGACGGTGGCTATCATGTCGGTATGGCAGACGGAGCCGGCGGGTATATCGCTCGAAACTCAAAAGGTGGTGTACATCGCGGTAAGCTTACAGATACTTTCTTAGGCTCAATTGTAGGTTATGGATCTATCTCAAAGTATACAGGTGGTAAGACCGTTGGTGTTTCCATGTCAGACGGAGACAAGGCGCTCGAAGATGCTAAAGCGAAACTCGACCAGGCAAAACAGGACGCAGAAACCCTATTTAATGAAATGGATAGGGCTATCGCCGATGAGACGGAGACGGAGTACGCTCAATCGATGGATAAATTGGCGGATGACCTGCAGCAGAAACAGCAGAAGATTAATGAAATCCAAGCCGCCGGAGTCGATTCAAGCACAATCAAGACTCTCACCGATAAACTGGCGGAATATCAGGAAGCTAAGCAGGCGCAGATTGTTGAAAAACAGAAGAACAATCTGGCTGAGCTAGTCAACGAGACACAGAAAATTAACGCTGAACTTAAGGGCGACTACAAGGCACTGGCTGATGCCGAATACAACAGTACAGTTCTCCAGTTAAAGGCTGAACGCAAAGAAAAGGAAAAGGCCGTAGCCAAGGATAAGGACGACAAGGAAGCAATGGCAGCGGTCGATGCCTGGTATGCCGAGCAGGTAGCACAGGCTGCAGAAAAGCGGACTCAGGCTTATCGAGAGGCAAGCGAAAAGCAGGCTAAATACGCTATTGATAATCATCGGATGGACTTGCTCAAGTCTCTGATAAGCAGTGGAGATTTTCAGGGCAAAATTGACTGGGGCGGCCAAACCAAGGCTTTCCAGACATACTATGACTTACTTTCTCAGGCAAATATCTCTCTGGATGAACAGTTCGCCAATGTCGCACAGGATGCCACCGGTTCTTTTAAGGACTTCTTTGATAACATACTGGAGGGCTCTGAAAGCCTCGCCGATGCGCTTTATGACTTGTTTGTAAATTTGGGTGAGTCCATTCTTTCGCAGTTCACGGAGCAGTGGGCGTCCCAGATTTCTAGCTCCATTTTTGGTGGCTGGCTCGGTGGCAAGAATGACGGAGATGACTCAAGCTCAAGCTCAGGGTCTGGCGTTCTGGCAGTTGCTGAGGACAATCCGCTGACTATCGCCGCTCAGGGTATGGCCAGTGGTTTGACCAATGTGACCGGCGTTCTTGGGACGTTCGGCGGTGCGGTCGGGCAGGGAAGCGGGTTACTGTCAGGGTTTAACCTTATTCAGAGTGCTTTAAATACCGGCACAAAACCGGCAGAAGCTACAAGTACAATCGCAGCCACCAGTGCCCTGACAGGGCTGACCGCTTCGGCTATTTCGGCAGGCGCGGCACTGTCTGCTATGAGCGTCACTAGTGGAGGTGGTGGACTGTTTTCGTATTTTCTGGCTGACGGCGGTCCCATTGTGGGCGCCGGAACGGCTACCAGTGATAGCATCCCGGCTATGCTCTCTAGTGGAGAGTATGTGCTTAACGCTAAGGCAGTAAAACGTGTAGGCCGTCCTCTTTTGGATGCCATTAATTATGGGCATGCCAGACACTTCGCAAGTGGTGGATTGGCGTCTAAGAGTGTAGTCCATGTAACTAATGGCCATAGCTCAGGCAGTCCAGTAGTGATTAACGTCAGTGCCATTGATGCAGACTCTTTCCGTGGATTTATGAACACCAAGGGGAAGAGAGTCCTCCGACAGGCACTTTATGATGATGTACGCGATTTTAAGAGTGAAAGCGGGGTGTGGTGATTGCTTAAATTTCCAAAATTAAACGTAGCTTATGAGTCTAGTAAGTCGGTTAAATGGGATACGGCAGTCCAGACGGCCGGAAGCGGTCGGGTTAAAACACTGACTAACCGCTTTTACCCGCAATGGACTATCGAGAGTAAATTTGTTGGGTTAACCGATGACGAACGCCGGAAGCTTATGGGATTTATTAATCAATGTAAGGGTAGCTATACCCCATTTTTATGGTTAGATCCAGAAGATAACCATGTGGGGAGTATTGAGCTCCCTGCTGTAAGCACAGGGATTTATCAGTGCGTGATGGTTTTTGGGTCATTCGTTCAACCGGCTCAGTATGTTGAAAACGTAAAAGTATATGTAGACGGCACATTACAAGCGGAAAATGCATATAAGATTTCTGACGGTTTGATTAAGTTTGACACGGCGCCGGCTACTACTTCCGTTGTTACGGCTGAGTACGATTATTATTGGAAAGTCATGTTCAGTGATGATGGCATCGAAGTAGAACAGACGTACAACAACTTCAACAATTCTGACACGGTAAAGATGGTGACTGTTGAATGAAAGAGATAACTAAAAGTCTTGAAACATACTTAAATACAGAACGAAACCTGATGTCATGCGATTTATACCGCTTAGCCTTGCTCAATGGAACAGAGTACAGATACGCTGATACGGATAAGGATGTAACTTACAATGGAAAAATCTATAAGCATGATTCTCTTGTAATGACTAGAAAGCAAATAGAGCAGGATAGCGAAGTTAGTGTTGACTCTCTGACTGTAGACGTCTATGCAGACTCTGACGACTTAGTTTCTTCTAAACCGTTTATAAAATCAGCTCATGATGGTATTTTAGACCGTGCACGACTTTATCTAACGCGTGCTTTTTTTGACCGTAATGGTGTAATCATTGGGACCATAGATTTGTTCGGCGGAAACGTCGAAGTTAAAAAGGCCGGCGGCATCCATGTTGAGCTTGAAGTTAAATCTGACACTCAGGGGCTTAATATGGATTTCCCTATCAGGAAGTACTATCCAAGAGGACAGTATGTTGTTTCCAATGACACGATTATTTCTTCTACGGACACGGATAAGACAACACTGGTAGCGCCATTTATTCCATTAAAAGAGGTCTTGTTATGACTGATGGAGAGAAGATAGCCAAGGCCTCTCTTGCGTGGTTAGGTACTCCACATGTTAACCAGGCTAAAGTCCGAGGAAAAGGCGTTGACTGTGGGATGCTACTCATAGCCAGTATTGAGGACGCCGGCATAATGCCAAAAGGATTTATACACGTAAAGCCCTATAGTAATATGTGGCATCTGAGCCATTCGTCGGAGTGGTTTAAGAGCTATGTAGAAGAATGGTGTGACAAGGTCGCTGACATGCAAGTCGGCGACTTTTTGTTGTACCAGTATGGTCGGTGTATTAGCCATGGTGGAGTATATATAGGCCACGGGCAGATTTGTCACGCCGTTATTAATCAGGGCGTTATATTGAGTGACATCAATGACGTTATGTTTAAAGATTGCCACGGAAAATCAAGACTGCGTGGTATTTATCGATTTAATAAAAAGAAAGGAGGAAAGATATGAGTCTATTTAAAGGCCGGACAACGGTTACAAGAGCTAACAAAATCAGCGATTTTACCATTGCAACAGCAGAATATGGTTCCGCGGTCCCTGAAATCCTGGGTACTACTCGAATCGGTGGAAATGTGCTTTACTATGATGATTTCACCGCTCACGAACACAAGGAAACCCACCGAGCTGGCAAGGGCGGCAGGTCCAAGCAGGTCAACATTACTTACACTTATACAGTTGCTTCGATAATTGGCCTTTGTGAAGGTGAAATTTCAGGTATTGGCCGTATCTGGAAAGACAAGGAAGTCTATAAATATCCAAGTGACGACGTAGAACTTACCTTATACAAGGGCACGCAGGACCAGCTCCCATGGGCTTACGTTTCTGGGAAACATCCGGATAAGGCGTTATCCTACTCCGGACTTGCCTATATGGCCGGTGTTCTGGATCTTGGAGATTCTGCAAGCTTTCCAAACTTTAATTTCGAGGTAAAGGGCAAACTGCTTAGTACAGGCGACGGTGTGGACGTGAACCCTGCAGATTATATCCGCTATATACTGGATAAGGTCGGTCTCCAAGACGTTGAGATTGAGGGTATAGATGACTATCGCAAGTATTGCGCTAACGCCGATATGCTGATTTCCACACCAATGGATGACACTTCGGCGCAGTCTGCACAGTCAATCATCAATGACATTATGACCTGCACCAATTCTTACATGTTTTGGAGCAATGATAAATTTAAAATCGTACCATTGGAAGATAGGCCGTGTGGACAGTGGAAGCCGAACACGACCATTATGTATGACTTGACTCCAGATAATTTAATCCCGCTTAACTCCGACGGTGCTTTAATTACTTTCGAGCGTAAAGACAGCTCAGAAGTATACAATCAGTTTCCAGTGGAATTTATCAACCGCGAAAACAGTTACGAGAAAGAAACAGTATCTTATGCAGTTAACAGCGATATCCAAGAGTACGGAGTTAGACAGGCCAGTACGTTAAAAGCGCACTACTTATATAAGACCTCTAGAGCGGTAAGACTGGCAGAAATGTGGGCTCGCAGAGTGCTTTATGGGCGTAATCTGTACACATTTAAATTGGACTGGGCTTTCTGTCGGCTCGAAGTTGGAGACCTGGTAACACTCACAGACCCTACCTGCGGACTCGATAAGCAGTTGGTTATGATTAACTCAGTAGTTGAGGACAGTAATGGCGTACCGACTTTTACGGCAGTTAGCAGACCTCCTATGACGGTGACCCCGGCCAGGTATACGGTCAATGAGGTTGATAGACCTTTCGTGGACTACAATGTAGAGCCCCCGGACACAGATACGCCGTTAATCATCCAGCCTCCGGCTGACCTTACACAGACAGGTTATGAGCTTTGGATAGGTACCAAGGGTAAGGCTGATGGCTGGGGCGGATGTTCAGTCTATATTTCTGACGACAACACCAATTACCGATTCTTGGGCAGAGTCTCCAATACTGCTAGACTTGGTGAGCTTGTTAAGGACGTCTCCAATGCCTCAACAACAATTGTGGTTAAGTCGAACGGTTCTTATCTGTCAGGTACAAAACAGGACGCAGAACGAGGTAATACCTTATGTTGGTTAGATGGTGAATGTTTTTCTTACGAAACAGCCACCTTACTGGATGACGGATCTTACCAATTTACTAACTGTATTCGTGGCCAGTACAACACTACGGCGTCAGCTCACAACGCTGGCGCCCAGTTTGCAAGACTTGACCAAACTCTGCTTAAGCAGGCCTATCTTAAAGAGGATATTGGAAAGACTTTATACCTTAAATTTTGCTCTTACAACATTTTCGGGGCGAATGAGCAGGATATTTCCAGTGTCGAGCCTGTAACCTACACAATCGTCAAGTACTATGTACCAAGTGTAACTAACATTACCATGTACAACCGCTATCGCCGTCTTTCTGACGGGGTAACACGGTATGACATTGTGGTTAAGTGGACACCTCCGAGCATTACCTCTTACGCTTATAGTCAGGTATGGTATAAGACCAACCATTCGCAGATTGCAAACGTAGTTAGCAGTAACTTATCTGCCAAGGATGCAGGATTTGCTGGAGAATGGATTTTCGCCGGCAGCGGTAAAGATGAGGTTGTAATACCGCAAGCTATTGTTGGTGACACTTATCGAGTGTGTGTAACAACAGTCGACCAGTTCGGAGCTTATACAACACCGGATACGGCGCCGTATAAAGATATACTGGTGGCCATGAAGTCCTATATTCCTAATGTTCCAGACGGCTTTAGTATCTCTTTTGATACAACCGCTAATGTGACATGGCAGGAAGTAACTAACACAGATATTGCGTATTATGAAGTACGGACTGACAGGGAAGCTGGCGTTGAAGGAGATGGCCTGCTTGCCAGAACTACTGGCGTGGAGACTGCTATACCGATTGCTACTCGCTCCGGAACCTTATATCTGTTTGCTCGTAATGCTCTCGGCAAGTACTCACAACCGGCGATACTGAAGTATAATAAACCGCTGCCACCTACGCCGGACGCTCCGGTGCTGACGCCGTCTCTGGGTGGGTTCGGAGTGACTGCTAACAGTATCCCGAGCGGATGTATAGGCATGACAGTGTATGTCAATGACAATGACGCAGTAAAAACGGTAAACAATGTGTTGTCTTATACCTGCAAGGCTGGCATTTATAATGTAAAAATCGCCTACTATGACATGTTTGGCGAAGGGGACACCTCTCCAGAATCAACTGTCACGGTTAAGATTGAAATTGACCAAGACATGATTAAGGATGAGGCCATCTCACTCTCCAAAGTTGATAAGGCCGTACAAGCTAAGCTTGATGCAGGCGAAACGGCAGAGGCCTCTGTCAATGTAGTTGTTGACAACCTTAACAGCCCCGATGGTATCAAAAACTACAGCGCTTTGACTCAGCTGAGCGATGATATCAATCTTAGGGTTAAAAAGGGCGATGTGATTAATCAAATCAATGTCAGCACTGAATCGATATTAATCGATGGCAAAAAGATTCATATTACTGGTGATACCGTCTTTGATAATGGTGTGATTGTAAATGGCATGTTAGCGTCTAAAGCTGTAACCGCAGAAAATCTGTTGATTGGCTCAGAAACTGGGGCCAGACTGTCAGTAAAGAAAAATCTGATTGAAGTGTACGATGTTAACGGGACGTTGCGTGTTAAGTTGGGAGTGTGGGACGAATGAGCATAGAACTTATAGCGATACTTATTGTTATTGTTGCCATTGTAGCCATAAGTAGCCATACAAAGAAGAAACCTGATAAACAGACGGACAAGCCACAGGAGAAACCGGAGCCAGTAAAACCGGCTCCGGTTATCCCTGATAGTCCAGAAAAAACGGAAGAAAAGCCACCGGAGAAAATACCGGTGACTATCAAGAAAGATAGTAAGACACAGAAAGGTGTGATGGAATTGCAGAAACAAGGTCTTAGAGTCTATGACAAAGACGGAAATATCATGTTGGATGCTACATCAAGACTCACTAAATACCTGGGGACTCTTTCAATTGGGACTACTGACGGCTCTTATATAGACGACAGACTTGGAGAAGGCGATTTTTGGTATGTGACTTTAAAGCTGAATGACTACAAAAAATGCTATGGGATGAAAAATCAGTTTACTGAATTTCTTCCGGAAATAACCAGGCAGGGGACTGTAATTACATGGAAATATACCAATCAGGATACGACTTATAGAACTGGATTGACCATAATGTACGGGGTGTATTAAATGAGTAAAGTAGAAAATCAAGGACTTAAAGTATACAACGACAATAACCAGCTATGTATTGATTCCAATTATTCTAATTTGGAACTAAAACGAATAGTAAAGTTTGGAGATCTTCCACTGAGAGAACGAAACAGTAAGTTCGTTTATCGTAATCTGACTTTACAAGACGGTGAGGTACTGGTCGCTAGGGAAGTTAACGCATCCCCGTTAAAGACCGGTACAGACAGTAGCGGTAGCCCGAATTACAACGCCGTTAATATTTTTAACTACTCATACGCTAACGAAATCGGGACATACTGCTATGGCATGTACCTAGACTATAACCAAACTGGCTATGCTATCTCAAACCCAGAAAGTTATGCAAACGAGCTTAGACTTTTTGTTTTTGGCATTCCAGACCAGTCCGCAGGAAATACCGGAGATGTTGGACTTAAGGTATACGACAAGAGTAGCCAAGTTATTTACGATAGTAACAAAAAGTATATGCGAGTAATTGGCATACCACCGAATTCATTTTTCGGGACAAGTTATGATATCACCAATGCTAAATATGCCGTGGTTGAATCATCGATGAATTTACCTGAGTATGCTTATGGTGGATTTGGTAGTGACAATAAATGGCATGCATGTGAATTTTACTGTAGAGTCAATGCAGTCTATCTAGGGCCACACACGATAAATCTAGCTCAAAGCAACGCATTTTTACCCGGAAACGCTATCAACATATATACCATGGTACCTTTGCTGTCAGGCTGTTTTATCTTAGACGTGACCAATTATTAAAAGAAAGGAGCGTAAAAAGTGAAGAAAACTACTTATCAAATCCCTGAAATAAGAGATGAAAACGATAATATAATCCAGCCCGGGACATATGGGAAGAATTCTCCCCTCTGTAATGAGACGAACGACGGCGTGCTTGACTACATCAACAATAATCTTGAGTACTTAAAAAGTACACAGAGCTCCATCCAGAAGTACTTGGAAAGTACACAGGGCTCCGTACAGGAGGTTACCGCTGGCGCTATCACGGTAACTGGTACAGGGCTGACCACAACCAGCTTGACGGCGACCGGAGAGACTAGCGTACCGACGGCAAACTCCGGAAATAAAGGCAAAACCATAGCCAACACAGAGTTTGTCCAGAACTCGATTGCCAGGCTGGTGGACAGTGCTCCGGATACGCTTAACACTCTGAACGAGCTGGCTAAGGCACTTGGGAATGATGCAAACTTTGCTGCTACAGTAGCAGAAAAAATCGGAGAAAAGATATCAAAGTCCGGAGATACTATCACAGGCCCTATCCTGTATGACAAAACACCAAACGATAGCACAGAACTCGTCAATAAATCATATACGGATACAACGGCAAAGACGCAGGCAGATATAGCAGTTACCAATGCGCACCACTACATACAGAGAAACACAGCTTACGCCGTAGGTGATGTGCTTACCAGTCCGAACTTGCCGTACGGGACAATTATCGTGGTGACACAGGCCGGAACTACCGAAGCGGATGAGCCAGACTGGGACACCATTAAGAATAATATTGGGGGGGGAACTGATGACGGTGGAATAAAGTTTATTTTAAACGATACTTTAAGTAAGCATGCTATAGGTGATATCGTATACAAGCCTCTTGCAAAGACAGGAGAACATGAGTATCTCATTCCGTTAGATGGTCAGACATTGGATGCAACTAAGTATAAACGCCTAATTGATTATCTGGGGACATCAACATTGCCAGATTTAAATGGTAGATATCTGAGAGCAGACAGCACACCAAATACAAGGGTAGAAGCAGGACTACCGAACATCACAGGGTGGACACGTACAACAGAATGGGTAAGTTATCCATGGACTGAAACTAAAGGAGCACTGGAAAAAGAAGCACAAGGCTACTATTTTAGCCCCATTTTTGATGATAAGAATGAAACCAAAGACCGTATTGTAGCTTGTGATTTCGACGCTTCTCGGTGTTCTCCGGTGTATGGTAAATCAGATACAGTAACACCATTGACCTATACAGTGCGTGCTTACATTTGTTATGCGTGAGGGAAATATGGAATACACAGATGGAACATTACAAGGCGATATTATAACTATTCAAAAACTTCAAAGCGAAATAGAAGAACTCCAAAAGGCGAGTATGTATCATTCCGGGGATGTAATTAACATTGGAAAGATGTTTTTAAATGGTTTTATTACTGGGGGAGCAAAAGACGCTAAGTTTACGATTCCACTTGGAAAGTCTATTGCGTCAGACGTCACCACGGTCAGGGTGTCAGGAAATTTCAGGTTTAGACAGAATGGTAAGTATATAAAGGATTATGACACAACTTATGGTTTTGATACGGGAAATGGGACAGATGTCCTTGAGTATTTCAATTCCTTGGGGGTTGGAATCATTGTTAGAATGCCAGGGAGCGTTGCATTTCCAAATATGACCAATAATGATTGTGTATCTGGAGAATTTAATTCCATTAAAATTGAGTTTAAGTGAGGTACGGATAAAGAAAAAAGGTTTACTGATTCAGATAAATAGGCACTTGAGAACAGCTCAGGTGTTTTTATTATGGGCAAAAGGAGCGAGCGATGCATGGAACAGATATCACATGATGACAGGCTGATTTTGCAGTTAATCGAACGTCTTACCAGAGTGGAAACCAAGCTGGATACTATGCTGGGGACGCTGGAAAAGTCGAATGAACGATTTATAGCAATTGATAAAAGCTTTACGAATCTAACCGACCGCATAACCAAGGCGGAGGCTGATGCAATCCGGGCGAATCTCAGGCTGGACGAATCTAAAGCTACTATCGTAAAGGTGGGAACACTTACCAGTACGGCTATAGGCCTGCTTATAAACGCTTTGGGGCTTTATCTTTCCCACCGATGAGGAGGAGCAGATGTCACGAAATTTTAATAAGCTGTTAAGGGCCCTGACAGGAACGAAAATTATAAGAAAGCGGAAGGTCAGAGAAAGCATGGAAGTGATACGCCTCTATGCTTTTTTGATTTTCTTTTTTATAATTCTGTACATTTTTTGGTTTACAGCTGACGCGGTCATAGCCCATCGGCCTAATCTTGATGCCTTTCGCGATTTTTTCAACTCCATAATCGCCGGAAGTGCAGTCATAGGATTCCTGTCACGGTATCTGGTGGATAAAGACGGGGACGGCAGACCAGATGAAGCAGTAAAAGGAAAGGATGATGATAATGACGAAACAGGGGATTGATGTAAGCAAGTGGCAAAAGGGCTTTGATTTTAAGCTGGCTAAAAGCCAAGGCAAACAGTTCTGTATAGTTCGGGCAGGCAGAACCACAGCAGACGGCCGGCAGGTCATGGACGAGTGCTTTTACGAAAACATAAACGGCGCTAAAAATGTGGGAATGGATGTAGGGATTTATTTTTATTCTCTGGCAACCGACGCAGTAACTGCGCACAGGGAAGCAGAGTGGATTAATCATCTTTTAAATACTGATCTCTGCAACACACACCTGAAGGCTGGAGTTTGGCTTGACGTAGAAGATAAGAAGCAGGCGAACCTTCCACCAGAGAAACTTACCAGTGTCGTGATGGCAGCCATTAACCGGCTGAACTCTTACGGTGTGTATGTAGGCGTTTACTCCAGTTTTAACTTTTTGACTCAGAATCTTGTGCTCAGAAATATACCGGACTATGTGCCGCTCTGGGTAGCACAGTATGCCAAGGTCAACCAGCTGAAAAGCTGGTACCCACGTAAGCAAATACCATGCTGGCAGTACTCCGACAAGGGGAAAATCGGAAAATTCCAGGTTGACCTTAACGTCTGGTACTAAAACGCAGAAATGACACTAAAAACGACTCATTTTTCGCACGTTCTGTGATAAATATGTCATGGAACCAATAAAAATGCGTCTATGGTGCCTTTTTGCGCAAATTCTCAGTTAAAATATGCTTTTATCAATTACTGGAGACAAAATGTAGAAAAAGAACCACGAAAAGAACCAAAGAACCATGAAAAGAACCAAAGAACCATTATTCAGGAGGCAAAATGTGGGGAAAATCAAGGCGTTTATTGAAAATCACATCGTTGACATTGTCTGCATCACTGCTTTTATCTTTTTCGTGTTTGGCGTCTGGTTACTCTACACCGCCAACAGAACCGCAAACGAGTATCGTGATGTCCATGAGTCAGTGGAACGAACTGAAGCAGGAATTGATAGAGCAGGAAAACGACTTGACTCAGCTCAGACAGAAATTAAAAATGCTGAAAAGCACATCCAGCGAGCAAATGAAGTTACTGGAAAGCTTACAGAACGAACTAAACGCAACCAGGCAGAACTTAACGAATGCGAACGCATCACTGACAGAATGCAGGAACGAGCTGGAAAAATCGAAAGCATCATTGGAGACATTGAAAGTGCAAATCAAAGCAATGGAACATAAACAGGTAGTACTTAGGCGACAGAGAGACGTTTGGGCTGCTATCGCGGCTCTGTCCCTGGGCGGGGTTATAGCCCGGAGGTGATCCAGAATAAAAAAAGGAGCTATCAGCTATAACGGCTGGTAGCTCTTTTTTATTGCGCGTATTGAGAATAAGGTGACTACGGTTTGACTACACGTTATGAAAAGATATTGCAAAAAGATAAAAGAAAATACAGATAAACACTGATTTTTCACTGTATAAATGCTTACCGGATATAACTCAAAATCTGCCGATAGCAATATCGTGTGGGTTCAAGTCCCACCTCCGGCACCAATATCAAAAGCACGATGAAATCTGAAAAATCAGACCATCGTGCTTTTTGTTTTGCTCTTATTCCGGTGGGACTTCATGCGCTTTTGACTACAGGTTATTTTTCCTTTGTTTTATCATTTTTCTTTATCGTTTACCGGGGGCGCACTGTCAGTCACCGGTCAGCTTGCTTCATAAAAACCATAAAGCTAAAACTTAAGCAAAGGGCCCATGCCATGAAGTTGACAGGGCTCTTTATGATGGGGGAATATCATGGATGTGGTAAGAAAACAGATGCTTCCCAGTATCTTCAGCATATGGTGAACTTCTCCATGTGTTCTGATTTGAGCCAAAATTATGGTATTGTCCTGCATAAGCCGGTAAAGACGTTCAATATCTGATGGCACAGAGCGCTGAAGACATATCGACAATGATTATCCGGACTAATTAGTTGTATATGTCTTTGGGGAACCGCAGATAGCAAGGAATCGCTTTTTGAGGGTATTTGAGAAAGTGAGGGTTTATTCCACCTGATGGGAGTTTTTCTGGACATTCCACCTGTTAAAATAATTATAGAGGGGAAGATAAACGAGAGAAACGGGAAAGCGAGTCATAAAGGTTGGGAAAGGATGACTACTCATGGAATTTAATGATGTGATGACGCTGGAAGAAGCAGCTGAGCGATGGAAAAAGACGTCCGATGCCCTGAGACAGAATTGCCTGGGGCGGGTTAAAAACGGATTCCGGAAAGGAGAGTATAGAAAATCAGGCAGAGTCTGGCTGGTTACACGGGCAGGGATGGTACGAGTATATGGGAAAGAGATAAGGGGAAAATAATATGGCAGATGAAAGGCCGCCAAGGCGGTCATCGGAGTTGACACTGCCGTATATCTGTTTCTATAATTAAAATAATTTCAATATGAAAGTGGGGATTATATGAATATAGATCAGATAGTCAATCAGGCAGAGCCGGAATTAATTGCCTTTCGAAGGCATTTTCATGAATATCCTGAATTGTCACAGCAGGAATTCAATACGCTGGATTTTATAAAGCAGAAACTGGAATCCTGGGGAATTTCCTGTACTCAGGTTCCCAAGGGGGGAATTTTTGGCGTACTGGATAGCGGGAAGCCGGGAATTACCGTGCTGATGAGGGCTGATGTAGATGCCTTGCCAGTAGAGGAAAACAAAGAAAACCTCTCAACCTCCAGGTGCTGCATATCCCGGAATAAAGGGGTCATGCATGCCTGCGGTCATGATGGGCACATGGCCATGCTTCTTACGGAGGCCCATATATTGGCCCGCCATAAGGAAGAATGGGATGGGAAGATTATCTTTATGTTTGAACAGGCAGAAGAAATGGGGAAACGCGGAATAGTACCACTGATGAACTATCTGGCGGATAACCATATTCATGTGGATACCTGTTTTGGTACACATGTCCTATGGTGTCTTCCTGCAGGGAAAGTGGCTATTCTGGACGGGGCGGCCATGGCAGGTGCCTTTTTCTTTAAGGTGAAGATTCATGGGCAGGGGGGACATGGATCACGACCGGATCAGGCATGCAGTCCTATTGAAGCCTTTATTTCGTTCGCTGCGGAAATCAGAAATTATCGGATGCTTCATGTGGATCCCGCACATAATCTTACTTTTTCTCTGGGGATGGTACAGGCAGGAGATACACCCAATGTCATCCCGTCAGAACTGACTTTTGCAGGGACTGCCAGAGTGCTGGATAATGAGGATGGTCTGAAGTTCAGAAAAGCATTTTTTGAACGGTTAAATGATTTCTGTTTCCTTTATGGATGCTCGGCTGAAATTCTTACCGATCAGTATTATCCGGTAACGGTTAATTACACGCCCTGTGTAACACTGGCGCGGCGAGCCATATCTTCTTCTTTTGGAAATTCCTGTATGGACAATGCGATTTTGCCATGGATGGCCTCCGAAACCTTTTCTGCAACAGAATCCTTATACCCGGGAGTATTTTTCTTCACCGGGATTCAGAACCTTGAAAAAGGATGTGGTGCTTCACATCATACAGACCGGTTTGATATAGATGAAAAAGGACTGACTGCCGGAGTTAAATGCGCATTAGCCTATATCCTTGCTCTGCTTCGGGAAAAGCCTGATCTTAAAGGATTCACCCCTGGAGACAGGAAGAGCATACTTCAGCTAATGTAAACAAAATAAAAATAACAACAGAATCCGGATATTCTTGGAAAAGGGACTATCCGGATTTTACATTAAGAACCTTTGCCAGGCGAATACTCGAAAGGTGTAGATAATATATGTTACAATATTATGATAAAACCTGATTTTATATTTAACTGGGAGGATTAAAATAAATGACTTCATTTGCAGCCCTTGGTGTTATTCCTGCACTTACCGAAGTACTGAACAAACAGGGGATAAAAGTTGCTACTCCTGTACAGGAAAAAGCCATTCCTGCCATATTTAAAGGGAGAGATGTAATAGCCAAATCTCAGACCGGCACAGGAAAGACACTGGCCTATCTTCTTCCTCTCGTGCAGCGTATTCAGACGGAACGGGACGAAGTACAGGCGCTGATTCTGACGCCGACCCGTGAATTGTCCAAACAGGTCTTTGATGTGTTGAAATCGCTGGCTTCCGTACGTGGGGTGGACGCGGCTGATGTCATTGGCGGACGTACAATCGAAAATCAGATTCAGAAGCTGAAGAGAAATCCACATGTTATCATTGGTACTCCGGGAAGACTGCTGGATCATATCCGTCGCCGTACATTGGATCTGAGCGCCGTAAAAATGGTTATACTGGATGAAGCGGATCAGATGCTGGCTGCCGGATTCAGAGAAGATATCGAAGCCCTGGTGGATCAGACTCCTAAAAAGCGCCAGTTCATCTTGCTGTCCGCTACCATGACGGAGGATACTGTCCGGCTGGCGCGGAAATACATGACCAATCCGGAGCGTATTGATGTGGCAGAAAAGGAAACGGCGTCCACAGTAGAACAGCGGATTTATGAAACGACAAAGGAACATAAGCTTCCTCTGCTGATCAGACATCTGAAAGAAATGAATCCGTTTATGAGTGTTGTTTTCTGCAATACAAAGGATGAAGCCCATCGTCTGGCTGAACGTCTGGCTGAAGAAACGGATATTGTGGTGGAAGAACTCCATGGGGATATGAGCCAGGGACAGAGAAACCAGGTAATACGCCGCTTTGAAAAAATGGAAATCCAGGTACTGGTGGCATCTGATGTGGCAGCCAGAGGTCTGGATGTCGAGGGGATTACCCACGTCTTTAATTTTGGGATTCCAAGAAATCTCGAATATTATGTTCACCGTATCGGAAGAACCGGCAGAGCGGGTACACATGGTATCGCTATTACCTATGTTACCCCGGAAGACGGAGCACTTCTCCGACGTTTGGAAAAATCGATTCATGAAACCATAACCCGTTATGATGAAAAAGGCCGCATAAGACGTGTACGACAGGCACGCCCGAAGAAAAAAGTAGTGGTACCTGGAATGTACAAACCTACTAAGAAAAAGGAACATAAGGCACTGGGACACAGAGGCCGGGATATGCGTAAACGTGTAAAGAAGGACAAGACACAGCCTCAGGGTCGTCGTGGCAGAAGAGGATAATGGAAAAGGGGTTGGGAATTCATGGAAAATAAATATGTTGAATTCGCAAAGCTGGTAGCATTATTTCTGGCGGTCGTATTGCCGGTTCCGGTTATCGGGTATATTATTCATACTCCGGCATCGATTACCGTATCATATTTGAGCTTTGTTATTATCGGGCTGGTATTCCCTTTCTTCTGGTATATGGCGCAGAAAAAAGGATTTGGACAGGAATACAGAGCTTATCGGTCAGTGGTACATGTTGTCCTGTGGATTGCATGTCTTCCGCTGCTGACTGCCGTTCTGTGGTACTATCTTCCGCAGATGGAACTTGCTTGGCGGCATGTCGGCTACTGGCTGGTTATTCCGGCTGTCCTGTTGATGACGGTCTATTTGGCCATCATTACCGCACTGGATCATTATGCGGTTTCTGTATATGCCCGTCTTATGGAAGCTCATAGGGAATTCCTGCGTATCTGGATGGCATGTACGTTCCTGATAGGTAGCATTCCGGGAATGGCCATTCTCAGCTTTTTTGGCCTGTATGCCCTGGGAGGCGGCGGAATCGATCCCGTATCCGGTGCTTATATCCTTATGTCACTCATGTGGTATGTGCTTTATATCAAGATTTTTATTGCCATGCTGGTTATGGGCGTATACCTGTTCTTTGCATTAAACGGGTCAAAACCATACAGGGCTACACAGGTTATCTTTACAGCCTCTATATGGCTCATCCTTATGTTTATTCCGTTTGTTATCTCTATCCGCATGCCATGGGAAGGAAACTGGAGAGCCTATCTGGATCCGGCTTACTTCTCTATGTTCCCATTTATTTCGGATATGTGGGTCCTGTCCATTGCACTCTGGAGCGGTCAGAAGATAACACAATGGATTTTTTCTGCCAAAGACGGAGATAAGGTAATATCCGGGCAGGATAAAAAATAAAATATGATATTTAGGACAGACGAAGGACTCATATCTGCCGGTATCCCTGGTGAACCGGACAATGAGGATAGCCGTTTGTTCTGGTTCGACCTGCATCCGGAAGGAGCAGGAACGGAGGCATTATTATGGGAAAAGTAAATAGTGTAAACAGAAGTTTTATGAGTGTAAGACAGCTTTCTACAGCAGGTCTTCTTGTAGGGATTACTATATTTCTGGGCATATCCGGATATGGTTTTATTCCGCTTTTTGCAGTAAATGCAACCATACTTCATATTCCAACGATTATTGGCGCTATGGCGGCAGGGCCTAAGGTCGGAGCCATGACCGGATTTTTCTTCGGCATGTTCTCTTTTATTCAGGCTTTTCGCTCACCGGCTGTGATGATGCAGTTCGCGTCTTCATATAATCCATTGTATGCATTGATTATATGTGTAGTACCCCGGGTGGCTATAGGCTGGATTGCCTGGAAATTATTCCGGATACTTCCCGGTAAGTTGGCTGTGAGGGCAGGAGGTGCTGCGGTAATAACCACATTTCTTCATACCGTGATGTTTCTGTCATTGTTTTACCTTCTGGTGGGGATGCCGTTTGCGCAGCATCAGGGAGTGTCTCCTGTGGCTGTAGCCGAGATGCTGGCAGGTATTGCCGGAGCTAATGGTATACCGGAAGCGATAGTTGCCGGGGTGATTACAGCACCTATCCTTTCCGCACTGTACAGGATAGGAAATCGTTAACGTTATATAAAATGAAAAACAGAGTGCAATAAAAAAAGGCCATCAGGCCTTTTTTTATTGCACTCTGTTACATTTCAGCCGCGCCGCGAAGACGGTCATCACATTTGGCGATAACATCGTCCGCATTGACTCCGGCCTTGCTGCACATTTCACCGATGGTGGTCTTCATGTCTGAAGGCATATCCAGGGCGAAGGACTGGAGTACAACGAGAAGCTGCGGATATAAAGTCAGGATATCTTCGATAGGGGTGTCTTCAGAGATTACCTTCTTGTGATACTTATCAGCAATGTATTCATTCATTTCGCCAATGATTTCGAATACATCCAGTCCGTGGCTCTGTGCGCCCTGCCAGATGTTTTCATCATAGGAAACGAAACAGCCGACACAGGACATGCCGTATTCCATAAGGAAAGGAGCCATATCCGGATATACCTCAATAACCTGCATGATGTTGTGTTCTGGACGGACAAAATCCCCTTCCTTCAGAGGAAGTGAATTTCCATAGGAATCGTCTGCCATAGTATTGGCAGGGGAAGAATTGCCGGTATCCATGGCGTTGCCCAGTACAGCATCACGGAATGCATCAAATCCCATTTCATGAATAAAATCCTCAAGAGGCTGGAACTGTTCATGGTTGAGATAGTAGGTGCAGGCTTTGACCATAATCTGCAAAGCATCTCCCGGGAACTGAGCAAAGGCAAAAAATGTCTTTTTGCCTACATACACATCCCAGCCGTCGGACATGCCGATACTGTGAATCGGCAGAGGAGCCTGGATGGTGCAGGTAAGGATACAGGATGGCCAGGAACCGAATGCAGAAAGACCTAAGGTCGGGAGCAGTTTGGGAATATCTTCCGCTGTGAGTCCACCTATGGTTGGGCGGTGTTTCTGATCCAGAGAAAAGAAGCCATGGTATAGTGCAGCCGTCTCCTTCATCTTCTGTGTAAAGTCCTGACGCCCTTCATCAATGTCAGGAATAAAATCAATAACTATGGAAAAGCTCAGATTATCAGCAGTCATTGCAATCTCCTTACTCAAATAAAGATGACTAATATAGTGTAGATTAAATGTACAATTCATTATAGCAAATGGACAGCTATCCATAAAGCGGAATTTATAAAGAATTTCAGGAGATGAGGATATAGAAGGGAATTTTAGTAAAGGAGCGTGGGAACATTCGCCTGGAATTCTCGAAATGGAACAAAGGTGATAAAATAAGATTAAAGTAATTGGATATAATGCGTTCACAGAAAGAAGAGATACTATGCATCGATTCAGAAGGGTAGCGGGAAGTGCAGTGCTTGCGGCTGTATTGATTACCGGAGGTATGGCGGTAGCAACACCAGTCGAAGTAGCTGCGGCCAGCACTACGGAAAAGCTCATTTATGGGGCGGCGGCGCTTTTGCTGGTATCCCAGTACTATTCTAAGCTGGATGATCAGGGACAGGCGCAGTTTTATGAACAATGCAGGCGGCAGACCGGGGTGGACGAGAATCCAGTGGATAATAACCGGGTGCAGCGTATTTATCAGAGCCTGCGGGATACGGGAAGTGTTAAGCGTAATTACAAGGTTTATGTATCTCCTGATAAGGATTTTAATGCCTTCATGTCTCTTGGCGGGGTCATGTGCGTCAATAAGGGGGCACTAGATGTCCTGGACGATGATGAACTAGCCTATGTTATGGCACATGAACTGACACACGGGGAAAAGCGTCATTCTGTAGCCGGGGTAAAGAAACAGGTAGGGCTGGTGACAGCTGTGGATATATATTTGTCCGACAATCCTTCACTGGGTGCGCTCCTTCTTGGCAATATAGCCGCTAATTACGTATCCAATGCGGTTTTTACAAAAGATCAGGAAAAACAGGCGGATGATATCGGATTCGACTATCTTGTAGATGCCGGTTATAATCCCGGGGCAGCGGCTGCTTCCATGCAGGTGCTTTATAACAAGTATGGCAACTCTGCACCTTCCGGTATAAAGGCTGTTATAGCACCGGGAAATCATCCGGCAACATCCGACCGAATCAACAAGAATGTAAAACGCATGTATGAATATTCCAACCGGCATGTCAATGTTAAGGACGGATGGATTATAGTTAACGGAGATAAAACGTTCCAGCCGGCCGCCAGAGGCAGATATACAAAGGAAGAACGGACCTATCTATCAGCCGGCAAACTGGCCCGGCTGTTCCATGAACATAAGGCAGGAGATATGGTTCTCGCGGGACATGAAATCTCCTGCGGAGACACTACAGTGTACACCGTGTCCGGAACAGAAGATGGAAACAGCATAGTGGACTCCCTTAATAAGGCCATTGCAAAAAATCCGGGAACCGATGATAAGGATGTATGGAAGGATTCCCTGAAGACGGCGGATACATCCAGTCAGAATAAAACAGCAAAAACCACAGTGACCAGCAGAAAACAGCAGAAAGCTGATTGACCAGAATACAGCCGGTTTGTATCATAAGGGATGTGTATTTACACACTGACTTGGAAGGGGATACAAACAGGAAATGAAAAGACTGATGACATATGTTGCGGTGGTGGTTCTGCTGATACTGGTATCAATTGGCGTGCTGGAGTATATCACTCCGCCGCCGCCTCAGCCACCCAGATTTCCGGCTCCTCCGCCTGTGCATGGCACTTCAGCATCTCTGTTCTGGGCTAATCAGGATATAACACTGGCAGACAAAAACGGAGATCTGAAAATATATCCGGCAAGCACAACGAAGATGCTTACCTGCATTATCGCGCTGGAAGAAGGGCATGATAAACTGGAGCAGGAGGCGGTAATTACTCCTTTTGCGATGCATCAGGATGGAACCCTGGTAGGCATTACTCCAGATAAGCCGATTACGCTGCATCAGTTGCTGTATGGCATGATGCTGGTTTCCGGAAATGATGCGGCGGTAGCGGCAGCGGAAACGACGGGCGGCAGTTACAGCCGGTTTATACAGATGATGAATGAAAAGGCGGAATCTATTGGTGCCCGTCATTCCCATTTTAATAATGCGAATGGACTCACCGATCCGAATCATTATTCCACCGCTAATGATATGGCCAGGATTGGGGCCTATGCCATGAGAAACCCGCAGTTCAGGGAAATCGTGGGCATGAAGACCTATCCGATGCGGTTTAAGGATGGTTCGACACGAATCATCCGGAATCGAAATGAATTCCTTGAAAGTGGATTTTCCGGCGCCAATGGCATAAAGACCGGGATGACGGATGCTGCGGGCAAATGTCTGGTGGCATCCGCTATACGGAATGGGAATCTTATGGTGGTCAGTGTATACAATAATAATGCGCGCTGGCAGGATGTACAAAGCTGGCTTACCTATGGTTTTACCTGTGCGGAAGCATGGGACCGCTATCAGAAGGAACTGAAGGCAGAACCAATAGTATTCAAATGGGTTAACCAGGTAATGGGCAGGGAACCAAATGAGGAGCAGACGAAGAAAGTCCAGAAGACCGAAGTATTCAGCCTATAAAGTGAGTATTGCCATTGTCATACTCCTGTTTATTCTGATACTTGCTCCAAGGGTGTATCAGGTCTATGAATTACATGAGCAGATTACACAGGCGGAGCTGAGGAAGGAACAGCTGGTAAAGGAGAAACAGGAGCTGGACATGAAGAAAAAGGAATTGAATGATTCCCGTGTCATAGAGGATAAGGCCAGACATGAACTGGGACTGGTAAAGCCTTCGGAAGTTCCCTATGTGCCGTAAGGCAGGGGCAGATTATCTTAAACTCAGTGATTTGCGAATACTCATGAAGTTTCGTATAATGAGATAAATTATTTATTTTCAAGGAGGATATATTTTTTCTCATGGCTTTAGAGGTCGGCAGCATCGTAGAAGGACAGGTTACAGGAATTGCCAGGTTTGGTGCGTTTGTGGAACTTCCTGAAAAAAAGACGGGCTTGGTCCACATATCTGAAATCGCAAATGAATTTGTAAGTGACATCAATGATTTTCTGAAGGTTAACGATAAAGTAAAGGTTAAGGTTCTTTCTGTTGATTCGAACGGCAAAATTGCACTTTCCATCAAACAGGCAATGAAAGACGAAAAAGGTACTGCTGCGAAGGGGCATGCCCATGAGCAGGACAATAAGGTACAGGCCCGGGGCCACAATCATCATGAACGGTTTTCACGCCATGATGAATCAAAAGGTCAGAAATTCCATGGAGGATTCCAAGCGAGACGCCGCAATGATTCCGGCTCATTCGAAGATAAGCTGAATCGATTCCTGAAAGACAGCGATGAACGTCTGCTGGACTTAAAACGCAATGTGGAATCTAAGCGTGGCGGACGTGGTTCCCGGTGGTCAGACTGATTATAAAATTCAGAGAACGGAAATATATCTGTTTATATTGTATATAAGGGGCTTACAGGGAAATGTTTATTCATTTTTCAGAGCCCCTTATTTATATCAGAAGGAAAGGTAGTGTGTTCTCCTGGTAAGGAGGAGTTATGAGACGCGCAATTATTGATATTGGAACCAATTCAGTTCGTTTGCTGGTGGCAGAAAGACCAGATGGGGGCGAATGGAAAACGGTAACAAAGAAAGTCAACTCGACACGCCTTGGGGAAGGGATGGCTAATAATAAAGCACTGTCACTTGCAGCCAAGGAACGTACGCTGGCAGCTGTGAAGACTTTTGCCGATGAAGCCAGAAGCGCAGGGATTTCCGACCTTACTGCGTATGGTACAGCTATTTTCCGGGACTCTCCGGAAGGTCCTGAATTCGCGAAAGCCATCAGTGAGACCATTAAGGCACCCATGCACATTCTGACTGGAAAGGAAGAGGCTTTTTACAGCTATATTGGAGCGGCCGGGACATCCGGTGCACTGACTGCTGTAGTGGATATTGGCGGGGGATCTACCGAAATCTGTATGGGCTTTGGTACCGACATAGGATTCCGAATCAGCTTTCCCCTGGGGTGTGTAAGGTGCACAGGACAGTTTGATGTAGTAGGAGCCAGAGGCATCGGGGAACTGAAGAAACACTGTTTTGAACTTTTCCCTCAGGCTGATGAGGTGGCCAGTGTTAAACGCTGGATTTTTGTGGGTGGTACGGCCACGTCCATTGCCGCTATGCTTCAGAAGCTGGATGTATATGATGCTTCCCGGGTTCAGGGATTTGTCCTTAAGCCGGAAGAAGTATCCGATCTGCTGAAGCAGCTTTTCAGTATATCATATGAAGAAAGATGTCATATTCCGGGGCTCCGTCCGGAACGTGCTGATATTATTGTCGCCGGGGTAGCCATTCTGGATGCACTGATGGAATATTTTGCTATCCCTGAAGCAACGGTCAGTGACAGAGATCTGCAGGAAGGACTTCTGGATGCCGATCTGGTCAAGCCGGAATAAAGATTATGGAAAAAGAAGAATTTATCAGAAAGACCCTCCATTTTGCCCATGAACAGCACATGTGGCAAAAAGGGGATCATATCCTCATTGCTGAGTCAGGCGGCCCGGACTCACTGGCGCTGTTACTGTTTCTGAAAAGCGTAGCCAGGGAAGAACAGCTTACACTGGGAGCCTGTTGTGTAAATCATCATCTGCGGCCGGAAGCGGAAGCGGAAACTGAATTTGTGGCGAAGGTATGTGCAGAACAGGGGATTGCCTGTTATATTCGACAGGCTTATGTAACAGAAGTTTCAGAGCAAACCGGGGAATCTATGGAAACGGCCGGGCGGCGCCTGCGTTATGAAGCCTTTGAAGAAATCTGCAGGAATGAAGGCTATAATCTGGTAGCGACGGCGCATCATGCCAACGATCAGGCGGAAACCGTCCTGTATCATCTGATTCGCGGTGCCGGACTGATGGGGCTGACAGGAATTCATCCCAGAAGGGGAACACGTATCCGCCCGTTTCTCTGGGCAACAAAGAAGCAGATTGGAGAATTTGTATCCCATTTTCCGTATAAACCCTGTCATGATATAACCAATGATATGGCCATTACGGCAAGAAATCATATCCGGCTGGAACTGCTTCCTGAGCTTGCTGGATATAATCCGTCAATTGTACAGGCTCTTTCCAGGACAGCGGAAATCTTACGGGAAGATGAGGAAGCCATGGATCAGATGGCGGCAAAAATGGCAGAGGGCTGCGTAACTTCCGATGCAGCGGGTATGCCGGCTATCCTTGTTCCACCGTTCCGGAACAGTCATCTGGCTTTTCGAAGAAGAATAGTCAGGCTGGTCATGCAGAAGGTGCTGGATCGGCATGATCAGGGGGGCAGGACTATAGGGTATGATGGCATCGAAAAAGTACGGAAACTTATAGAAAACGGGCACACAGGACAAAGTACATCTTCAGCAGGTGTACTGGTAACGCTGGAACGTAATCAGGCCCGTTTTTCCTCTGGAGATACGCATTATCAGAAGGACGATGCTCCGGATACCTATATCCTGGAGCAGCAGATTCTGCATAAACGGCCGGAAAACCTGAGAAAGAATCAGTTCCTGTTGGATAAGGATAAGGTGGGAACTGTGGTACTGCGTCATGGAACCCGGGATGAACTGTTTTATCCACGGGGAATGCAGGGCAGTAAAAAGTTATTTAAGTGTATGCAGGATTTAAAGATTCCTGCGGTAAAGAGGAAATATTGGCCACTCGCGGCAGACGCGGAGCATATTTACTGGATTGGTGGTATGCGGGGAAGCCGATTCGGACTGCCCGATGAACATACAGAAACATTTTTATTATTGACGCTGAGGAGAAAATCAAGATGATGGACAATCTTATGAAAGATATTCGCAAAGTGCTCATTACCAGAGAACAGCTGCAGAAAAGAGTAGCGGAAATGGGACAGGAAATTACCAGGGACTATCAGGGCAGGGATGTCGTGCTGGTTGGTATTCTTAAGGGGGCTATGCCGTTTCTCTGTGACTTAATGCGTTGCATAGACCTTTCGGTGACACTGGATACCATGGTCGTTTCCAGTTACGGAGATACTACCGTTTCTTCCGGAAGCATCAATATCAAGAAGGATCTGGACAAGGATATCCGGGGGAAGCATGTCATTGTCGTGGAAGACATTATTGATACAGGTATTACCATGGATTCGCTGGTACCGCTTCTGAAAAAGAGAGGGGCGGCTTCTGTTGAACTGGCCATCTGCCTCAACAAAAAGGAAAGACGGGAACGAGACGTTTTCGTAAAATACATTGGTTTTGATATCCCGGATGAATTTATTGTGGGATATGGTTGTGATTACGCGGAAAAATACAGAAATCTTCCGGAAGTCGGAGTACTTAAGCCGGAAGTATATGTTCGTGGATAAATAATAAAATTTAGAAGAGAAGACACATCAGAACTGTTCAGGGGCTGATGTGTTTTCTCTCTTATGGCTGTAACTACCTGCTTATTCTGATTTATGGCAAGTCAGGGGGAAAATGAATATTCTGCGTACCGGTGGAGGCACCGGGTAAGAGAACCGTCTGTCGTTTTATATCTTAAAGGAAAAGAAACTGCTGGCTCTGCTTACAATAACCTGTCTCATTTATAAGCTGGGACTGACCGCCGGGCCATATTTTGAAGGGCAGCTTGTTCAGTGCCTGAAAAATATTTATGAAGGGAAGCAGACACTGTATGATATGCTGCGCCTGGCCGGCCTGTATGTTGCGGTTATCTTAATGATTCAGGCAGCGAGGGCGGCTAAACGTTTTTTTTGTGCGTCGCTTTGCCAATGATATGAGCCGCAGCATGCGGCTGGTGCTTTATCACAGTCTTCTTGGGAAAACGGGGGGAAGATTGCCTTGCGGAAAATACAGGGGAACTGATGACTAAGGCAATCAGCGATATAGATATCTGTACAGAAGGGGGCAGAAAATTCGCTACGGAATTATTTGATACCGGAGTGGTACTGATTGCCTACATGGCCTTTCTGAGGGCCTATGATATACGTCTTACTTTTATTTCCTGTGCGTTTATTCCACTGGCTTTTTCGTATTACACCGCGCACTCTTCCGGCGAGATAAGTTCCCATTTCCTCAATGATGTGGATGCGATTAATGTGCTGTTCACTGAAGGCATAGTAGCCCTGTCGGCCAATGCGTTAAAACTGCTGGCTATAATGCTGGTGATAGGGAGAACCAATGTATATCTGGCGCTGCTGCTCTGCGTAATAATTCCTTTCCTCTGGAAATTTACCAGAATCTGTCAGCAGAGCGTAAGAAAGGCACAACTGAAACAGAGAAGTGCTATTGCGGATGTGTTTTCCTGTCTGCCGGAAACGATTGCCATGCTTCCTGTCGTTCAGAATCTGGGCATGGAATCGTTTATGGAAACCGGTATGGACAGATGATTGGCTGCAGTTTCCGGGCCATAGAAAGAACGAATTTCTTTGATTCGGTATACTCTCCGATAATCAAGATGGTTACGGCCTGCACCATTGCGGTGATGATGGTACTGGCAGCAGAGAATGTAACCGGGAATTATTTTCATCTGTCAGCCGGTAAGGCGGTATCCATGATTGCCTACATTCTGGCATTATTTTCACCGCTGGAAGCTCTGGGGATGGAAATCCAGTCCATACAGACCGCGGCAGCAGCATTGGAACGGGTAACACAGTTTCTCGACATCCCAGAGGAAAAACATATGCCGATTCCCGGAGGAAGTACGAAAGAAGTTCCGGAGGATGTGGCAGCCTGTGAATTCAGGCACGTATCTTTTGCATATGAAAAAGGAAAAACCATATTCAGGGATCTGAACTTTACCGTCCGGCAGGGTGATTATCTCATGATTCAGGGAAGAACCGGCTCAGGGAAAACGACGCTGTTCAGACTGCTGACCGGACTTATCCAGCCAGACTCTGGGGAAATTCTTATGTATGGACAGACAGAAGCGGAGAGCTCTGTTTGGTATTGTTGAGCAGAAATTTGAAAAAGTAGAAGGGACGCTTCGGGATCAGATTACGCTGCATCAGGGAGAGCCATCCGGAGAGGATGATACCTGGATATGGCACATACTTGAACAGGTGGGGCTGGATTCAACGTTCCGGCAGATTCCGGGGGGCTTGATGCAGAGGCGGAAAGCGTCGGGTTGTCCGATGGACAGTGGCAGCTTATGGGGCTGGCACGGGCATTGTATGGAAATCCGCGGATACTTCTGCTGGATGAATTTACGGCTCATGTGGATACAAAGACAGAATGGATGCTGTATCAGACCCTTGCGAAGATGAAGGGGCAGTACACCTGTATTGTAATTTCCCACAGACATATGAATATGGACAATATACATGTCCTTGAACTCTGATTTCAGACATTTTACAGGGCGTCAGGGAATGATGGTGCCATTGATTGACTGATATTCCTATGATAAAATAGAGTTTAACTTCTGTAAATAATTCAAAAACCAAACAGTTAAATAAAATTGTTTAACTGTACTGTATGTATGAGGGGACATTCTCATAAAGCATCTGTTTATGGACAGAAAAGGAGGAAAAACTTGAATAAGTTTATCAAGAACGTGGCACTTTATGTCCTGCTGATTGTTATAGTGGTATCGATGTTCAATAACTTTATGGCACCGCAGCAGCAGCGTTCTGAAATCACTTACAGTGATTTTGTTACCCAGGTAGATAATAAGAATGTACAGTCTGTCGTTATGTCTGAAAATGCAATAACAGGCAAATTAAAAGATGGGACGGAATTTTCTTCTTATCTTCCTAATGACAATGAAGCGCTGATCAATAAGATGACAGACAACAATGTTTCTGTTACGGTAAGACCGCCGGAACAGCCGTCCTGGTGGATGGGTCTGCTTTCTTCTGTGCTTCCAATCATCATCCTCGTTGGTGTATGGTTCTGGATCATGAACCAGACACAGGGAGGCGGCGGAAGAGTTATGAACTTTGGCAAATCCCGTGCCAAGATGACCGGGGAGGGCCATGTCAATGTTTCTTTTAAAGATGTAGCCGGAGAAGATGAAGCTAAGGAAGAACTAACAGAAGTGGTGGACTTCCTTAAAAATCCGAGCCGGTATACTGCTCTGGGAGCTAAGATACCGAAGGGGATCCTGCTGGTAGGGCCGCCAGGTACAGGTAAGACCCTGCTTGCCAAGGCCGTTGCCGGGGAAGCCAGAGTACCATTCTTCTCCATTTCCGGTTCTGATTTTGTGGAAATGTTTGTCGGCGTAGGGGCATCTCGTGTAAGAGACCTGTTTGCGCAGGCTAAGAAGAACGCTCCATGTATTGTGTTTATCGATGAAATTGATGCGGTAGGCCGTCAGCGTGGATCTGGTCTTGGCGGAGGCCATGATGAACGTGAACAGACATTGAATCAGCTGCTGGTAGAAATGGATGGATTCAGTGCCAATGAAGGAATCATTACCCTGGCGGCAACCAACCGACCGGATATTCTCGATCCGGCATTGCTCCGCCCGGGACGTTTTGACCGTCGTGTAGTTGTAGGCAGACCTGATCTGGCTGGCCGTGAAGCTATCCTCAGGGTACATGCAAGAAATAAACCGATGGATCCGAACGTTAACTTCAAAACCATTGCCAAGAAGGTGCCTGGATTTACCGGGGCTGATCTGGCAAACCTGTTGAATGAAGCGGCTTTACTGGCGGCGCGTGCCAACAGAAGAGTCATTACCATGGCCGATCTGGAAGAAGCCAGTGAAAAGGTAGCCTATGGTCCGGAACGTAAGAGCCATAAGGTAAGCGAGCAGGAAAAGAAGCTTACCGCTTATCATGAATCAGGACATGCCATTATGGCTACGGTTCTCAAGGATGCAGATGATGTACACAAGGTAACCATCATTCCAAGAGGACAGGCCGGCGGGTATACCATGATGCTGCCGCGGGAAGAAATTAATTTTATCACCAAGGCACAGCTTCTTGCTCAGGTTCGTGTAGCATTGGGCGGCCGTTGTGCTGAAAAGATTATATTCAATGAAATTTCCAGCGGGGCTTCCAATGATCTGCAGCAGGTAACCAACATTCTCCGTAAGATGGTTATGGAATGGGGGATGAGTGACCGTCTGGGACCGATGGTCTTTGGTGAACATCAGGAACAGATATTCCTTGGTAAGCAACTGGGATCAGAAAGAAACTATGGGGAAACGGTAGCTACCATTATTGATGAAGAAATTCATAAATATCTGGATGAGGCATATAAGGATACAATGAGAATCCTTCAGGAAAACATTGAAGTCCTTCATGCTATGGCTAAGGCCCTCATGGAAGTGGAAACCATTAATCATGAACAGATTATGAATCTGTTTGCATATCATCAGCTGAATGCACCGGAACCTGAAACTACAGTTCAGGAAACTCCGGCTGAAACGGTTGAACACAGCGAACCGGAAGAAAATTAACCGGAAAAAGGAGAATCGGAAATCCGATTCTCCTTTTAACTGGAACAAGACAGATAACGACTGCATTGGGAGGACATAAAAAAGATTTCCGGCGCTTGACTTTTGCACGAAATCTTAATATAATACTCCTTGTGAGATTTATCCGGAAACCACTAGCCCCGGAGGAAGGATAATCTTGCGGTCAGTATAAAACAGGAGGATTCAAGAATGAGAACCACATTTATGGCCAATTCTGGCAACATTACCAGAAAATGGTATGTCGTTGATGCTGAAGGTAAGACGCTTGGCCGTCTGGCTGCAGGAGTTGCAGAAATCCTTCGGGGAAAGAATAAAGTAACATTTACACCACACGTTGACACCGGTGACTATGTCATCGTTATCAACGCGGACAAGGTAGTTCTGACAGGCAAGAAGGAACAGACCAAGGTATACTTCCACTATACTGGATATGTTGGTGGAGACAGATACATGAAGGCTGGAGATGCTCTTCAGCAGAAGCCGGTTTGGGTTGTAGAACATGCAATCCGCGGCATGCTTCCGAAGAACAAGCTGGGTGACCAGATGTTCCGCAAGCTTCACGTATATGCAGGCGCTGAACATCCGCATGCAGCTCAGCAGCCGGAAGAAATTAAGTTTGATATTCGCTAATAGCTGATACCAGAAGGGAAGGAATAATAAGATGGCAGAAGCAACATACTACGGCACAGGCCGCAGAAAAACATCCGTAGCCAGAGTCCGTCTGGTACCGGGACAGGGAAATATCGTAATCAATGGTCGTGAACTGAAAGATTACTTTGATCTGAAGACCCTGGAATTGATTATTAAGCAGCCTCTCGAACTGACTGGCACAACCAATGCTTATGACGTTATTGCTAACGTTAAGGGCGGCGGCCGTACAGGTCAGGCAGGCGCTATCCGTCACGGCATCAGCCGCGCACTTCTCGAAGTGGATGGCGACTACAGAAAGGTTCTGAAGAGCGCTGGTCTTCTTACCCGCGACCCACGTATGGTTGAACGTAAGAAGTACGGTCTCAAGAAGGCAAGAAAGGCAAGCCAGTTCTCCAAGCGTTAATCGTTGGTTCTGGTTGGAAAGAGAGTACACTCTGTGTGCTCTCTTTTTTTGCTTCCGTGGAGAGAAACGGCGGATAACGGATAAACTTGTACCTTTGGCTGCCGGGATTTTAAGCAGTCGTCATAAAGCCTGCCTTAAAATTAATGAATGGAATTGTTCAAAAAGTGTACATTTGTTGGCGTAAACAAAAAATAATAGTGCAATCTCTTCTGACTTGGTATATAATCTAGTTAACTTTGAAGAAGGGAGGGATGGTATGAAGATTGTTCTGGCAACGCATAATCAGGGTAAAATCAGAGAATTCAGAAAGATATTTTCTGACATGGGAGTAGAAGCAGTTCCGATTTCTGAAATCGCAGGTATTCCTGAACCTGAAGAAACAGGACATACATTTGAGGAAAATGCATTGCAGAAGGCCCGTTACTATGCGGGGAAGATACATATGCCCGTGTTATCGGATGATTCTGGTATTATTGCTCATGCTCTGGGCGATAGACCGGGAATTTATTCGGCAAGATTTGCCGGACAGCATGGGAATGACGAAGCGAATAATCGTAAACTTATCGAGGAACTTCGGGGATTTACCGGAGATGATCGAAAGGGACATTATGCATGTGCGATTGCACTCGCCTGGCCTGATGGCAGAAATATTACGGTAGAAGGCCGCTGCGAAGGCATCATCCGTGACTTCTATAAAGGAAATAATGGATTTGGCTATGATCCGCTGTTTTATATTCCGTCACTTGGCAAAACCATGGCCGAACTGACAATGGAGGAAAAGAATAAAATCAGCCACAGAGGCAAAGCACTGCAGGCACTCGTAAGTAAACTTGCATCGTTAAGGTTTGATTAGATTTCATTCTTACACTATAATTAGAGACTGGAATCAATTGTAGTGCGAGGACAAAAGCCAGTAAATGAATAACAATAAATTAAAGCTTTACGGATTTAACAATCTGACGAAGACATTAAGTTTCAATATGTATGATATCTGCTATGCGGCGACAGAAGAGGAAAGGAAAAGGTATCTGGCCTATATTGATGAAAAATACAGTGCTGCCAACCTTACCAAGATACTGCAGAACGTAGCCGCTATGATTGGTGCAAAGATACTGAATATTGCCCAGCAGGACTACGAGCCGCAGGGAGCCAGTGTCACCATTCTTATTGCAGAAGAAGAACTTCAGCATAATGAACGGCAGGATGTGGTTGCCCATATGGATAAAAGCCATATTACGGTGCACACCTATCCTGAAATGCATCCGCAGGATGGTATCTGTACATTCAGAGCCGATATCGATGTTTCTACCTGTGGAGAAATTTCTCCGTTAAACGCACTGAACTATCTTCTTAATGATTTTAAGGCCGAAATCGTGATTCTTGATTATCGGGTTCGTGGATTTACACGGGATATTTCCGGGAAAAAGATTTTCGTCGATCATAAAATTAGTTCTATTCAGAACTATATTGATGCATCGATTAAGAATCGATATGACATGATTGATGTGAATGTATACCAGGAAAATATTTTCCATACCAAAATGATGCTCAAAGAGAATCAGACGAATCTCAATGAATATCTTTTTGGAAGGACGGCAGAAGAAATGGATGATAAAGAAAAGAAAACCGTCTATCGTCTGCTGAAGCAGGAAATGAATGAAATATTTCATGGCAGAAATCTGCCGGCGTTAGAAGAGTAATTTTTGTTTTTTAGGAGGAAAATATGAATACCGACCAGCTTAAAAAAGAAGCCATTGAACTGAGACATGCAAAACATCAGGTTATCAAAACCACCTTGAATGCCAATATGGAAAATGCCCATGATCTGGCTACCGTGTATACACCAGGTGTTTCCGCACCATGTCTGGAAATCAAGAAGGATGAAGATCTGTCCCTTACCCTTACCTGGAGAGGTAATGTAGTAGCTGTTATTTCTGATGGGACACGTGTCCTTGGACTTGGCGATATCGGCGCTGCAGCAGCTATACCGGTTATGGAAGGCAAGTCCGCACTGTACAAGAGATTTGGCAATATTGATGCCATCCCGATCGTAATCAATACCAAAGACAAGGATGAATTCATCCACACCGTACAGCTTCTGGAAAAATCCTTTGCAGGAATCAATCTGGAAGATATCTCTTCCCCGAAGTGCTATGACATTGAAGATGAACTTAAGCGCACCATGAATATTCCGGTATTCCATGATGATCAGCATGGTACAGCTATTGCGGCTCTGGCTGCATTGCTTGGCGCACTGAAGGTAGCAGGCAAGAAGATTGAAGATGTTAAGATCGTTATGAATGGTGCTGGTGCAGCAGGAACCGCTATCGCCCGCCTGATTCTCGAAGCAGGTGCTGACCCGGCTAAGATGACCATCCTGAATTCCCGCGGTATTCTCTATGATAATGGTAAGCGTGACCGTGTACAGCTGGAACTGATTAAGAAGGTTAATCCGGAAAACAGACAGGGAACCTTTGCAGAAGCTGTTAAGGGCGCGGATGTATTGATTGGCTGCTCTGCTCCTGGCGTATTTAATAATGATGCTATCAGAGAAATGGCAGACAAGAGCATTGTATTTGCTATGGCTAACCCGGTTCCGGAAATTATGTATGAAGAAGCGAAGGAAAAAGGTGTATTTATTTACGGGTCTGGCCGAAGCGATATGCCGAACCAGGTAAATAATTCCTCCGTATTCCCAGGACTTTTCCGCGGTGCACTAGATGTACGTGCTCGCCAGATTAACGAAGAAATGAAGCTGGCTGCAGCTTATGCACTGGCTGACTTCGCACTGGCAGGCAATGCCGATCCGGATCACGTAGTAGTAGACGTCTTCGACCCGCGCGTTCCAAAGGCGGTAGCTAAGGCCGTAGCTAAGGCAGCTATTGAAAGCGGTGTTGCGAGAGCTACAGAACTGCCGGAACAGTACAGAGACTGATTCTTTCTGACAGAAAAGAGAAACTGTGTCAATTATCATAATTGGCACAGTTTTTTTGTTCGCGGAAATCACCTCCCGTAAAACGGGATAAGGTAGTCACTGATTGCATGAGTTGCCCACTATGATTTATCATAGGGATGGATTTATTTTTAGACTCGAGTGGGATGAGAAAAGAGGATACCCGGGATATGGAACAAAGCATGAGAGAGAATAAGGCGGATCACCTGCAGAAACCCTGTTTGCCAGGTGTAATTGATTCCGGTGCCATGGAAATTATGAGAACCATGGAGAAAGCAGGATATCCGACTTATATTGTCGGAGGCTGTGTACGCGATCTGCTGCTGAGCCGGATTCCTCACGACTGGGATATCACAACAAAGGCCAGACCGGATGATATTCGTGCAGTGGCCGGAAAAGCCGGCTGGAAGGTCATTGGCAATGTAGGAGAAAGCTTTGGGGTCATGCTTATTAAGGTGCAGGGCACAGTCTATGAGGTGGCCACTTTCCGGACAGAAACCTATGGAAAGGATAGCCATCGTCCGGCCTGTGTAGAACATGCTGACTCGCTGAAGGAGGATTTGCAGCGCCGGGATTTCACCGTAAATGCTATGGCTATGGATTGCCGTGGCACATTGTACGATTTCTTTGATGGGGAAAGAGATCTGAAAAATAAGATATTGAAGACGGTGGGAAAGGCTGCCGACCGGTTTTCAGAGGATGCACTTCGTCTGTTCCGTGCCTGTCGTTTCCTTGGGCAACTTGACTTTATGGCTGACTCATCCCTGGTTGATGGGATGGGGCAGGCCTTTCCCAGAGTGAGAGGGCTGTCTCTGGAAAGAGTACGCAATGAAGTAAATAGACTGCTGATAACCCCGAATGCTGCCCGGGGGCTTGATCTGCTGGTACGGACGGGGCTGGCCGCTCAGTCCTGTCAGGTAAAACGAAACGGTGAATATTTCCCTGTTCCCATACTTCCGGAATTAACACATCTGGTTGGGCTTCCGCAGATGAAGGAATATCATCGGTTTGATGGATGGTATCACACGCTGGCCGTAGTGGATGCGGCTCCACTGCAGCTGATGATGCGGTGGGCAGCCCTTTTGCATGACGTAGGTAAAGGCATGCCAGGAGTTCGCCGGGTGGAAGGAAACCGGATTACGGACCATGGGCATGATCATGTGGGAGCCCAGATGGCGGAACAGATTCTCAGGCGCTGGGAAATGCCTGAAAAGTTTATCCATCATGTGGTGTGGCTGGTAAAAGAACATATGCGTTTTCATTACTTTGCTAATAATCCGGAGGCCAACCCCGAAAAATGGATTCGGAAGATGGCGAGGGATAAGGAGTTTTCATCATCCCATGAGATGGCAGAAGCATTTCGGGAGATGACTGACCTGTCTGAAGCGGATATTATTGGCTGCGGGTATGACACCGCGGATGTTTCAGGACATGAATCATATGGACAGTATGTGATTCAACTGGCAGAACATATGCCCGTGACAACAAAAGAACTGAATTATACACAAAAAACAGTGGAAATACTGAAACCATATGTGGCAGATGGAATGAAGAATTTACTTTTCCGCGTGCAGAACGGGAACCTGAAGAACCAGGAAGGGACTTTATATGATGCGGCCATCCGATACAGAAGGAGGAGAGATGCGCAGAATCATTGATAAGAAGATGCTGGCCAGATGCAGAATCCGGGGGAAACGAATCATCCGCAGTCGGCTGTCTGTCCTTATGTCTGTCTTTCTTATTACAGGCGGCATTCTGGCGCTCCGTCTGACCTACGTGCAGGGAGTCAGTCATAATCGGTATATGGAAATGGGAAAGAATCAGATTGAGGAAAAGCAGATACTTTATTCTCCAAGAGGAACCATTTACGACCGCAATGGAAACAAACTGGCTTTTTCCGTGCAGCTGAAGTCACTGTATGCAGATCCGAAAATGATGGAAATTTCTCCCCAACAGGCAGCAAAGCTTTTTGCGCCGGTCCTCAAAGTTCCGGAAGCGAATCTTGTAAAGAAATTCTCAAAGGATACGCATTTTGTCTGGCTTGAGCGCGTTATGGATCCGGAAGACTGTAAAGCGGCAGAACAGCTTATAGACCAGCATCATCTGAAGGGATTCGGGTTTATAGATGAAAGCCGGAGGTATTACCCCAATGATGAGATGCTGGCCAATGTACTGGGCTTTGTAGGAAGGGATGATAAAGGGCTGGATGGACTGGAAATGTCCCTTGATAAGGAAATCCGTGGCAGCAAGGATAAACAGATTCTGATAACGGATATCCGTGGAGTTCCTATCCTTCGTTCCTCTATGGCGCCGTATATGGCGCCTAAGGGGAAATCCGTATATCTGACTATTGATCAGAATATTCAGTATTTCGCTGAGCGCGCTCTGGACAGGGCCATGGGAACGACACAGGCACAGAGCGGACTGATTATTGTGATGGATCCTAAGACCGGAGCGATTCTGGCTATGGCCAGCCGTCCGACCTATGATCCGAATAATTTCAACAAGGCAGAGCCAGCCCAGTTCAGAAATAAGGCTGTAGTAGACATTTATGAACCGGGTTCTACGTTTAAGCCGATTGTAGCGGCTACCGCCCTGTCGGCAGGTACGTATGATACGACCCGGGTATGGCACGATCCCGGGGCTATCTGGGCCAATGGACATGCGGTCAGAAACTGGGATAAGCAGTCCTATGGGGATGTACGGCTGGTGGATATCCTTAAGTTTTCCCTCAATACCGGTTTTGCGCACATTGGCCTTCTTACAGGAGGCGAAACACTCACGTCCTACGCGAAAGCCTTTGGATTTGGCAAACCTACAGGCATTGAGCTGCCAGGGGAAGGGGCAGGTATTCTGTTTAACCCGAAGAAGATGCGCCCTCTGGATGTGGCCACTATGTCTATCGGACAGAGTATCGCAGTAACCCCGCTGCAGATGGTTCAGGCCTATAGCGCACTGGCTAATGATGGCAAGATGGTAAAGCCACATTTAATCAGTTCCATAAAGAATGCCGATGGAACGGATTATTATGTAGCTAAACCACAGATTGTGTCGAATCCGGTGGATAAGAAAGTGGCCGACCAGGTCAAGGACATGATGGAAAAGGAAATTTTCGAAGGCGGTGGTTTCAAAGCGCAGGTTCCCGGATATCATATGGGCGGCAAGACAGGGACGGCACAGAAACTGGATATTGTTCACGGTGGATATCTGCCGAATCAGTATATCGCCTCTTTCTGTGGATTCGGACCGGTAGAAGATCCGAAGGCCATCTGTCTGGTTGTACTGGACAGCCCGCGGGGAACTTATTATGGTGGTCAGATTGCGGCTCCTGTGTTCTCAGAAGCGATGGGACAGATTATGCGCTATCTTGGCGTGCCTACCTATGAGGATAAGGCAATTCATGCGGTTCCTGTGACGGAACCGACCAGAGAAATGCCTGAGCTGCCATCACCAAATGCAGACACGGTCGTTCTTCCAGGTTTCTACGGATGGTCCATACGTGATACCGGGACATGGCTGAATAAGGCAGGCCTGCGGTTCCGGCCGGAAGGGTCCGGTTTTGGTATCAGTCAGTCACCTGGACCTGGCAGTACAGTAAAACGTGGTGAAACGGTCACTGTGACATTTAAAGGACACTGAGAGAAAGTAAAGGACTCTGCCCGGAATATGGATATTCCGGAGCAGGGTCTTTTTATGTGAAATATTCTATGGCATCTGGCTGCACAGAGGAAGAATATATGGTAATTTAGTAAATCTTTATATATAGAGAGTCCTATTTCTGCTATACTGTTTATATATAATCATACCTTTAAAGGCATGAGGTTGTATTGTTACAGAAAAATGGGAGGATGTTTGGATGCTGACAGACATTGAAATTGCACATCGCGCAAAACTTAAACCTATTGAAGAAATTGCAGAAAAAATAGGAATCGATTCTGATGACCTGGAATGCTATGGTCATTACAAGGCCAAGATTTCTCTTAAATTCACAAAAGAAGTTAAGAACAGACCGCAGGGAAAACTGATTCTGGTTACCGCTATTTCTCCTACCCCGGCAGGTGAAGGGAAAACAACTACTACCGTAGGATTAGGTCAGGCACTGGCACAGCTGGATAAGAAAGTAATGATCTGCCTCAGAGAACCGTCTCTTGGCCCATGCATGGGAATTAAGGGCGGCGCAGCCGGCGGCGGCTATTCTCAGGTGGTACCAATGGAAGATATCAACCTGCATTTTACAGGGGATTTCCATGCGATTACCAGTGCGCACAATCTTCTGTCAGCTATGGTGGATAATCATATCAAACAGGGAAATGTGCTGAACATTGATCCGCGTCAGGTGGTATGGAATCATGTCATGGATATGAATGATCGTACACTTCGTCACATTATTGTAGGACTTGGCGGCAAGGCGAATGGGGTTCCCAGAGAAAGCAGCTTTGATATTACGGTAGCCTCTGAAATTATGGCTATCTTCTGCCTGGCAACCAGCATAACAGACCTGAAAGAACGTCTTGGCCGCATTATTGTGGCATATACCTATGACGGGGAACCGGTAAGGGCATCAGATATTCATGCAGAAGGGGCTATGACCGCCTTGCTTAAGGATGCGATTAAACCAAATCTTGTACAGACACTGGAACATGTTCCGGCATTTATTCATGGCGGACCGTTTGCCAATATCGCTCATGGCTGCAACAGCGTACTGGCAACAACAACAGCCCTTCATCTGGCAGATTATGTAGTAACGGAAGCCGGATTCGGCGCTGATCTGGGCGCAGAAAAATTCCTGGATCTGAAGTGCAGATTCGCTAATCTACATCCGTCGGCAGCGGTTCTGGTTGCTACCGTCCGGGCATTGAAGATGAACGGCGGAAAGGCAAAGACAGAACTGAAGGAATCCGATCCGGAAGCAGTAAGAAGAGGTTTGCCGAACCTGGAAAGACATATTACCAATCTGAAGAAATTCGGCCTTCCTATTGTCGTGGCGCTGAACATTTTCCCGACAGATACAAACGAAGAAAAGCAGGTTATTTATGATGCATGTGAAAGAGCAGGTGTCGCTGTAGCAGATTCCGACGTGTTTATGAATGGGGGCAAGGGCGGTATTGATCTGGCTCGCAAGGTACTGGCAGCTACAGAGGCAGAAAATCATTATGCTCCACTGTATGATCTGAATCTGTCCATTAAGGAAAAGATTGAAACCATTGCCAGAAATATTTATGGTGCAGCTGATGTTCAGTATGATACCGCTGCCGAAAAAGCATTAAAGGAAATTCAGAAACTGGGAATGGAAAATTTCCCGATATGTATTGCCAAGACACCGGCATCTTTCACAGATGATCCGAAACAGTTGGGAGCACCGTCCGGATTTACCCTTCATGTAAGAGATATGCGTATTTCTGCAGGGGCAGGATTCATTGTAGTCCTCACCGGTAAGGTTATGACCATGCCTGGCCTTCCGAAGCATCCGGCAGCAGAGCGCATTGATGTAGATGAAAACGGTAATATTACGGGACTGTTCTGATATGAAGGTACTGGATGGGAAAGTAGTAGCTGCTGCATGGCGGGAGCGGCTGCTTCAGAAAATTGAAGAACTGAAACAGGAAAACTGTGTTCCGGGACTGGCTATTGTTCTGGCAGGCGATAGTAAGCCGTCTGCTATGTATGCGCACTTCATGGAAAAGGTGGCCGATAGCTATGGATTTAAAGCCACTATATATCACCGGGGGGAAGATGTAACCCAGCAGGAGATGGAACAGCTTATTCATGAACTGAATCAGGACAATGCTGTTCATGGTATCCTTCTTATGATGCCCCTTCCCCGGGGGCTGGATACCAGCCGCATTATTTCCTGCATGAATCCGGATAAGGATGTGGATGGGCTGACTTCCGTCAATCTGGGGAGGCTGGCAGCCGGAGAAGATGGACATTTTCCATGTACACCGCGTGCAGTAATGGCTATTCTGGATTATTATCATATTCCTCTGGACGGGAAACGGGCTGTGGTGCTGGGAAGAAGTAAAGTAGTGGGGAGACCGATTTCCCTGCTGTTGGAAGGAAGAAATGCCACCGTAACCGTATGCCATTCACACACCAAACAGATGGATGAACTGGCTCATGAAGCAGATATTCTGGTTGCAGCCATGGGGCGCCCTGAAAAGGTGACCGCCTGCATGGTTAAGCCGGGTGCAGTCGTTATTGATGTGGGAATAAACCGCATCAATGGCAAAACGGTAGGGGATGTGGACTACGCCGGCGTTTCCGAAGTGGCGGGAGCGCTTACTCCAGTGCCTGGAGGGGTAGGTTCTGTGACAACCACTATGGTAGTTGATGCGATAGTGAGAGAAGCCGGAAAAAGAATAAAATAATAAAGAAGCGTGTTCACACGGAGATGGTGTTGAACACGCTTTTTTCAGATAGGAAGTTTCGGCGTGGAGAGAGAATCAACACGCAGTACCATAGTGTGTTATTATGTTTTCAGGCCTGATTTACATATACCAGGAGTTGGGAAGAATCAGGGGGTTGATTCATGAAATTAGTACATAAGGAGAGATTATGACAGGAGAAGTTACCGGAGCGCAAAATGTAGTGACAAACACCGCCTCTGCCATGTCATCCAATGCAGCGACGACCGTAGATAGGACAGTGACTCATCAGATTACCATGACAGAGCGGATTCTGGATAAAATCCAGCATTTTGCAGAAACTAAAGGGCTTGATATTGTTATGGCCATTGTAGTCCTGGTGATAGGATATATTGTCAGTCGTGAAATTAAGGTCTGGACCAGGAATATACTTAAAAGAAGCAATATAGATCCCAATGCCATTGGGTTCATAACAGAAATTGTTTATTTTATCAGTCTGCTCTTTGTGATGACCATTGTGTTTGGCATGTTGGGAATTTCTACCTCTTCGCTGATTGCTGCCCTGGGAGGCATTGGCCTGGCCATTGGTCTTGCCTTGAAGGATAACTTCAGCAATGTAGCCTCTGGTATATTTATTCTTATCTTCAGACCTTTTAACGTAGGAGATTATATTGTTGCCAACGGAGTAGAAGGTACCGTGGCGGAAATTGCCATTATATACACGAAAATCCGCACGCTGGGAAACCAGATGATCGCCGTACCAAATAACACGATGACAAGCAGCATCATTAAAAATTATTCACATTATGATTTAAGGAACCTTGAACTGGTCTTCGATGTAGGCTATGACTCAGATTTAAGGAGCTGCCTGCATTTAATACGGGAGGAACTCATAAAGAATCCCTATGTTCAGGACAAAGAACAGATAACCGTATATATATCTGAAATGGCTGACTCCAGTATTCGCATTTACACCCGCTGTCAGGTAAAGGCAGCTGACTATTTCACGGCTCGGACAGATATTATCATTGCGGTTAAGGAAACTCTGGATCGCGCAGGCATTGATATTCCATTTCCGCAGCTTGTGGTTCATCAGAGTGAAAAATAACAGGGGTATATGATTTTGACGCATTAAGTCAAATGTAAAAGCTTACACGAAGCATTACATGGATAACACAGATGATTTCCAGTATTGTGTTGGTATTAACCATGTTAAAGTGATGTGATTCTAATGAAATATGAACTTGCAGATGTAATGACTGCAGGAGAAGCGGAGAAAATATGGAGTATAAAGGTTGATACTCTGAAGAAAGTCTGTTCAGGGCAGCGGGGATATCCATCTCGATTTACGTAAGAGGAATGCCGAAAATCCAGGGAATTGGCTTGTGCCCGTCAGGGCATGGAGCGCCTGTACGGTACTAAAAAGAAATGAGGTGCAAAAGGGAGTCGTGCAATGCGGCTCCTTTTTTGTGCAAAAGTATTTCATAAATCTGCGCATGTCTATGGGGATGTCTTTCCTGCGTTTTTTGTTGAAATAAGTGATAAACCCTGCTGTTTTTTAAAGGTATTTAAAAGCACAACTATAGTAGTCCATAATAAATATAAAGAATAAAAAAATCCCACATTGAAACATTGGTAAATATAAAAATGAAATATAATATCAATAACCGAAAGAGAGAAAGACTGAGAACGGGGAAGATATCTGAAATGATTTGGCAGAGAGCTGATGTAAGGTGGAAATCAGTAAATCAGCAGATGTTTATCACACGGGAGTCACTGCGAGGATAAGTCTCAGGCGCGTCCAGCGTTATTGGACATATGATAAGACAGGACAAAACGGATTAAACTGATTATTCGCAGCGAGCCGGTGGATGGTGTAAACCGGTATAACTTTTATTCCTTCTCACCTGTGATTATAGCCAGATTGTAATTTAATTATCATATACCGATGAAGTGATAAAAAAGGGTGGTACCGCGAATTTTCGCCCCTGTGCAGTAAGTAAAAAGCTGCACAGGGGCGTTTTTTTCTTTCTTTCAGATAGATTTTTGGTAAGAGTACGAAGGTAAGTGTTGTAGAGACGGCAAAAGGTCTTCGTAAAAGGAAAGCAGCATGAATCGTGTTTTTTCAACAGTTAGTTAACAGTTTAACTCTCGGAAGTGTATATGCCGTCATTGCCATCGGATATACATTGGTATTCGGAGTGCTTAATATTGTAAATATGGCACATGGCGGAATCATCATGATGGGAGCCTATATTGGATTACTGCTGGTAACAATGGCAGGCTGGGGATTGCTTCCGCCCTTGGCGCAGCAGCCGGCGTGCTGATTGCCCTGTCATTTAATGCCATTGAACCTACCATGGGCACATCCATGGGATTCAAGGGGCTGGCAGTTCTCATTATGGGCGGCCTTGGTAACGTCGGCGGTGCTATGGCCGGCGGATTTATCCTGGGCGTAGCCGAAGTATTCAGTGTGGCGTATGGAGCATCTTCTTTCCGTGATGCTGTTGCGTTTGGGCTGATTATTCTGATTCTTTTTATTCGTCCTCAGGGACTGTTTGCAAAGGCTGGAAAGGGAGGAAGACCATAATGGGAGATATTTTAAACGGATATATTCTGCAGGTTTTGATATTTGTCTGCATCAATATTATTCTTGCAATGACTATATATATGACATTGTGTACCGGGTTGTTATCCCTTGGAAATGCAGGATTTATGAGCCTTGGCGCATATACCTCGGCCATTCTTACCGTGCAGTATAACGTCCCCTTGCCATTGGGAATCCTGGCAGGTGGCGTGGTAGCTATGATTGTAGGGCTGGTTATCGGTATTCCGACTACCCGGCTGCGTGGGTTGTATCTGGCCATTGCTACCCTGGGGTTCGGGGAAGTAGTAAGAGTTATTGCCCTGAATCTTGACATCACCCATGGGACCCTGGGATTTTCCGGCATTCCATCCATGGCCAACAGCCTTTCTGATCTGGCAGGCAACATTGGCCTCACCGATGCATTATCCATGGATTCACAAACTATGGGATTTCTGCTTATGTGTATTGTTCTGATTATTCTTTCCGCTGTCATCGTATGCTTCTGGAATGCACTGGAACACTCAAGAATTGGCCGTGCATTTAAGGCGATTAAGGATGATGAATATGCGGCTTCCCTGTCCGGGATCTATGTGGTGTACTACAAGATGATGGCATTCCTGTTCAGTTCCTTCTTTGCCAGAGTGGCCGGTGCGCTGTACGCTCATGCGACATTCTTTATCAGCCCGACCGACTTTACCTGGCATAAGGTTGTAGATGCACTGCTGTATACCGTATTGAACATGATATGAATCTGGTTATGAATCTGTGCGATTACCTGATTGTAGTCAATTTCGGTAAGAAACTGGCTGAAGGCGTTCCGGCAGAAATTCAGTCAAATCCGGCTGTTATTGAAGCATACCTCGGAAAGGAGGAAGATTAATGGCATTACTTGAATTGAAAAACGTAGTGGCAAGCTACGGCAATATCAATGCATTGAAAGGAATCAGTCTTTCTGTTCCCGAGGGAAAGATAGTCACATTGATTGATACCAAGGGTGCAGGTAAACCCATAACCATGAGAACCATTATGGGGCTCATGAAACCGAAAGAAGGGGAGGTACTCTTCAAGGGAAAATCCATCGTGGGAATGTATCCAAACGAAATTGTTTCCCAGGGAATGGTACTGGTACCGGAAGGCCGTCAGATTCTTCAGAACATGACCGTTCTGAAAAATCTGCAGATGGGAGCTTATCAGCGCAGGGACAAGGCAGAAATGGCCAAGGACATGAAGCATATATTTGAACGTTTTCCAAGACTGAAAGAACATCAGAATCAGTATGGCGGCACACTTTCAGGCGGTGAACAGCAGATGCTGGCCATTGGCCGTGCCATGATGGCCAGACCGGAAATGCTTCTTCTCGATGAACCATCCATGGGGCTGGCTCCACTGTTTATTCAGAAAATATTTGATGTTATTGAGGAAATCAATAAAGCAGGAACTACCGTATTTCTGGTAGAACAGAATGCAAGAAAGGCACTTCGCATTGCCGATTATGCCTATGTAATGGAAACCGGTAAAATCGTCATGCAGGGACCGGCAGCGGAAATCGCAAACAATCCGAATGTTATGCAGCCTATCTCGGTGGACGCAAATAAGAAAAAATATATAAACAGAAAAAACTTCCATGTGCTTTTACATGGAAGTTTTTTGTCTACACGCGAGGAAAGAGCGGCTGCTGTGATATAATAAAAAAAAACGATAAATGATGAATAATGAAATGAGGATAGCTATGATTTATAAACAGAGAGACAAAGGGGGGCGGGCACTACTCCCCTTTATTATATTCATTGTCATTTACCTGGGCGCTGGTATTTACTTTCAGCACATGGGCGTGGAGATGGCATTTTATCAGTTCCCTTCAGTAACGGCAATGTTCCTTGCGGTCATAGCTGCTTTTTGCATGGGGAATGAAAATCTCACCTTTAAGTTTGGGATTTTTGCCCGAGGGGCAGGAAATGAAAATGTCATGACCATGCTTATGATTTATATTCTGGCTGGTGCATTTTCTGCGGTGGCGGCAGCTATGGGAGGACGGGATTCCGTAGTCAATCTGGGAATCAGTCTGATCCCTGCACAATTTCTGACCGTAGGCATGTTTATTATATCTGCCTTTATGGGAACGGCTACAGGCACATCCATGGGGACGGTGGCATCCATTGTGCCTATTGCGGCTGGTGTAGCGGTAAAAAGCGGTATATCAGAAGCACTCATGGTGGCAGCCTGTGTAGGGGGAGCCATGTTTGGCGATAATCTGTCCATGATTTCAGATACTACCATTGCAGCAACGAGAACACAGGGGTGTGAACTTAAAGATAAATTCCGTGTTAATTTCAGAATTGCCCTGCCAGCAGCTCTTATTACCATAGGAATATTCCTTTTTACCGGCCGTCCGGATATGGCGCCGGTAATACAGAACCTGGATTATAATCTGCTTGCAGTTATTCCTTATGTTACCGTTTTCGGGTTGGCACTTCTGGGAGCCAATGTATTTCTGGTACTGACTTCGGGAATCTTTCTGGCTGGCTTTATCGGGATTGCCACCTCGGATATGACGGTTATCTCGTTTGCGCAGAACATATGGGAGGGGTTTACCTCTATGAACGAAGCCTTCTTCCTGGCACTTTTCTGCGGAGGTATTTCCGAATTAATCTCCTATTACGGAGGTATCGACTGGCTGATAAAGAAATTCCACCACATGATTCGCGGATGCCGGACCGCACAGCTCTGTATTGCGGCGCTGGTATCTATTGTGGATTGTGCCACGGCCAATAATACGGTGGCCATCATTATCACTGGCGGGGTAGCTAAAAATATTGCAGATGAATATCATGTGGATTCCCGGATTTCTGCCTCATTGCTGGATATCTTTTCCTGTGTGTTTCAGGGAATCATTCCTTATGGGGCACAGCTCCTCACCGCCTCAGCCCTGGCATCCCAAAATGGTGTTCCCCTCAGTTCTATAGAGATTATTCCGAACATGTGGTACTGTTGGCTTCTCGGCCTGTTTGGTCTCCTTTCCATCTTTATACCTTTTGCCCGGTTGAAGAAAACAGAAACCCCATCTGGCAAACAACAGGAAGCGTAAAGAAAATTTTTTGAGAATCTCTGATTAAAAATTACTTGACATATGGAAGAATATATAGTATTCTGTCATAGTCAGCTAATTTGTGGAGTGGTACTCAAGAGGCCGAAGAGGACGGTTTGCTAAATCGTTAGGCGGGCTTATACCCGCGCAAGGGTTCGAATCCCTTCCACTCCGCCACAACAAAAACCTTCAGAACAACAAGTTCTGAAGGTTTTTTATTATGCATAACTGTTTAGCCGCTTTTAATGGATATTCTCTTATAAAAGGAAAGAATGCGAAACGAAGATCCTTTCTTGAAAGAAAGGGGGGAAAAATGACGATAAGGTCTCGTCGTCATTGGCTATAAGTCCATAGAATTATGAAATCTTTGATTTCAATACTATGGACTTATAGCCCGGTCTTTGCTGAATGTCGGGGGATAGTTGATTCCTCTTTGTTTGAATATAGGAAAGCATGCAAATGTTCAGAGTGATTTTAGTCTGAAAGGAAGCCATCAGGCTTCCGGTCTGATCGTCTGAACTATCTGACCGTCTGCAGACTGCCACAACAGTCCGCCTGCCTCTTACCCCAACCTGTCTTTATTATCCCTGCAGCTTGGCCATTTCCATGAGCCAGTGACGAATATATTCTTCTGACTTTCCCTGGTCCCGCATGACCTTTACTTCACGGACGGTCATTGGATCCTGAAGCATTTCACGCACTGCCTGCTCAAGTTTGATTTCATCATTTATGTTTTTCATCATTGGCCTCCCTGAAAAAAAGATTATATTTTTATTATAAACGTTCCTTTCCGTTCAGAAAAGAAACGGAGACCATAGTATTTGTGATATACTAAGGCAATAGACTTATTAATCTTTTTCTATGTTAAGGAGGTTACCCTTATGACTATTCGTATTGGAATTATGGGATATGGCAATTTAGGTCGAGGAATCGAAAATGCAATTCATGACAACCCGGATATGCAGCTTCAGGCGGTATTTACCAGAAGAAACCCGGACAATGTGAAGATTCGCACAGCAGGTGTACCGGTGGTAGAGGCAAAAGATATAGAAAAATGGACAGATAAGATCGATGTGCTCGTACTGGCTGGTGGTTCCGCTACGGATTTGCCGAAGCAGACACCGCGATATGCAGAAATGTTTAATGTCATTGATACCTTTGATACCCATGCAAACATTCCGCAGCATTTTGCAGAAGTTGATGAAGTGGCCCGCGCCAATGGAAAGGCCGCTATGATTTCTGTCGGCTGGGATCCAGGTTTATTCTCTCTCGCCAGATTGTTTGGAAATTACATACTCCCTAACGGCAGTGACTATACCTTCTGGGGAAAGGGCGTATCCCAGGGACACTCGGATGCGATTCGGCGCATTAAGGGCGTTAAGAACGCAAAGCAGTATACCTGTCCTGTGGAAAGTGCTATTACCGCAGTCAGAAATGGAGAAAATCCCGTACTGACCACCCGGCAGAAGCACACCCGTGAATGCTACGTTGTACTCGAAGAGGGGGTAGATGCCGCTTACGTGGAAAACCAGATTAAGACCATGCCAAACTACTTTGATGAATATGACACCATGGTTCACTTTATTTCCGAAGAAGAATTCAACCGCAATCATCAGGGACTGGCCCATGGGGGATTCGTATTCCGTAGCGGCACCACCGGTGTGAACGGAGAACATAATCACGTTATGGAATTTAACCTGAAACTCGATTCCAATCCGGAATTTACAGCCCATGTAGTATTGGCCTATGCACGTGCTGTGGCAAGACTGGCAGCAGAAAAGAACTTCGGCTGCAAGACCGTATTCGACATCGCACCAGCCTACCTCAGCCCACTCTCCGGAGAAGAGTTAAGAAAGAAGATGCTGTAAAGGGCAAGACCGCAAAACCTTCCAGTGTAAGGTTTCGAGGGCTAAACAAGAGGATGTAGCAAAAAGACTTTCCAATTTTTTATGGAAAGTCTTTTTGACATGCCGCTTTTATAATAAAGATAAGAATGCAAAAGCTAACTAAGGGGGGCTTGCACAACGCAGCTCCTTTCTGGAATGAGGACAAGGGATTGTCGTCATAGGCTGTAAGTCCATAAAATTAAGAAATCTCCGATTTCCATAAAATTGCCAGCCCGGTCTTTGCTGGCTGGTGGTGGAAAGTAGAATCCTCTATGTTGGAATACAGGAAGGCGTACTGATATACTCTGGCAGAAGTCAGATTGGAAACCAGAATGGTTCCCAGTCTGACTTCTGATTGTCTGCCATGCGGGTGCCATTAAACTTTCTAATATCGCTTGCATAGCGCATGGCTTAGTGTTATTATCATATTCGCCGCTGATGAGGCGGCCACTTCCGGAAAGCGGTTCAACCGT
>ERZ1026901.166-NODE-166-length-59420-cov-6.319229_pt1 | contig 59420 bp, 36 predicted proteins | sample MGYA00380179_ERZ1026901 | MGnify/ENA primary metagenome ERZ1026901 (study PRJEB33269, sample SAMEA4719815) | human gut metagenome | biome: human-associated habitat; feature: organic feature; material: feces | place: Cameroon | collected 2013-10 ... | reverse complement strand
CGGTGGCTCACCCCTCCCCTTATGGAGGGGAGTGATATGCCTTAGGCGCTTGGGAAGGTTTGATTTTTTGTTTCTTATATTCTCAGTTCTTAATGAGCGAAGCGATTTCCTTTTCTTTACACTTCCTCATTCTTTTACTTTTTCATTTTCCTTTTCCTTTTTTCTTCCTTTCTCATCTTTTTTCTTCCTTTTCTCTTCCTTTTCTCATCTTTTCTCATCTTTTCTCATCCTTTTCTCATCCTTTTCTCTTCATTCCACATTTAACCTTCCACATTTATAATATTCTACGAGCCGTTGCTTGATGGCTAAGAGCATCTGCATTTGCAGCAGTTTTATCTTGCTTTGCAGCAGCGTCTGCGATGAGGTGTGGAGCTCGAAGGTGGAGAGCATGCCCTCGTCATACTTGCGGGCGTTGAGATGATGGGCGAGCGAGTCGCTTAAGACCTTACGTTCCATCTGGACGGTCTCCTTGGCGTAGCCGTCGCGGTCCATGACGGCTTGGAAGATGTTGTCGTGAAGGCGTCGGCGCGTGTCGTCAAGCTTCAGTTGTGCTTGTTGCCAACTGCTCTTGGCGCGTCGCGCAGCCTTCCATGATGAAGCGTTAAAAATAGGGATAGAAAGGCTGATGCCGAAATATTCGCCGCGGTTGTTCTTTATCTGCGTGGCAAACGCGTCGACAGAGCCTTTCTGAGAGAGATTCTTGTAATAGTTGGTGCTGATGCCACCCTCCAGCGAGATGGTGGGAAGGAGCGCGCCACGCTGTTGAAGCCATGTGTAACGGGCTGAACGCTCCTCTGCCACAGCCGTGGCCACCTCGGGAGAGATGGCCTGAAACGAGGCGCTTATGGCGGCGGCATCTTTTGTTGTGTATCCTCCTTTTGTCGCGTTTGTAGCCGATGAGCTAAACAGCAATGACGGATTCGTGATGATGGCCAGCGTGCTGTCTGCCGGATAGTTCATCGCCGTCTTCAGCGCCAGGAGCGTGCGCGTGGCCTCGTTGTGTTGGTGAGTGAGCGCGTAGTCGTCTTCTGCCACCTGTGCCTCCACTTGTGCCACATCGGGCCTGCTCTTCGTGCCCAGTTCCATCATGCGTTGTGTGCGTGTGAGCAGTTGTCGGCTTTCGTTGAGCTTCTGGGCTGCCAGCTCTATGCTTGCCTGAGCGTAAGCAGCCTCCGCATAGAGTTGCATCACCTCTATAGCCTTGGCATCGCGGGCTTTAGCCACGGCAGCATCAGAGGAGCGGCGCAGTAGACGGGCCTGTCGGAACGCGTTGATGGTGCGCATGCCGTCGAACACGGTGAGCGATGCGTAGAGGTTATAATAGTTGTTGAAGGTCGTGACATCGGTGTATACGTTTGTTTCGGGGTTGATGCCTCGTCCCCAGCTCCACTGTGTGCTCACGTTCGCTCCCACCTGTGGCAGGAAGCTAGCCTTTGCCCAACGGTAGTCGGCGCGTGCCTGTCGGCGCTCCACCAGCTGTAGCTGCACGTCGGTGCTGTGCTTCACGGCGTAGCTCATGCAGCTGTCCATGCTCCATGCTGCTGTGTGGCGCGTGTCGGCAGGTGTATGTGCCGATGCGTTCAGCGCGAGAGCCAGCGTGATGGCGAGTGGAAGAATTGTTCTCTTGTTCATATTTTTTTTCTGTCTTGTTCTTTTTTTTGTATGTTATCATACGCTTTTAAACGTGCCAAATGTGTGCCAAAACGACACTGTAGCTGATTATCAGATAGTTAGCTCAAAATGCGGAAGTTGGGAGTGTAAAATTATTGGACAGTGGTGTCAAGAAACTTTACAAAGGTGTGAGAAAAAGGAAAAACGGCGTTGCAAAGTCTTCACTTCCACATCTCAATTTCTTTCATAAAAACATCCAATCGGTTTGCTCCATCGGCAATATTTTTTTAATTTTGCCGTAACAGAAAAGTTTTCAAGACATGACAAAGAAAGGATCACTACTCGTCGTTGACGACAACCGCGCCATACTGACAGCCGTTAAGATGCTGGCAGAGGCACAGTTTGCTTCTATCGAAACCATAGCCACCCCCGCCGCCTTGCCTGCAAGGTTGCGCGAGATGAAGCCCGACGTGGTGCTGCTCGACATGAATTTCCGCAGTGGCGTCAACAACGGTGGTGAGGGCCTGTTTTGGCTTGGCGAGACCAAACGTTGCTGTCCGCAAGCGGAGGTGGTGCTGTTCACGGCATACGCCGACATAGACCTTGCGGTGAGAGGAATAAAAGAAGGGGCTGCCGACTTTATCGTGAAGCCTTTCGACAACCATCGCATGCTCGACACGCTGTGTGCCGCACGCGACAAACACCAGCCCAAGAGTCATGACGCTCAACCCGCGCCGCAGACAGGAAACATGGTGTGGGGCGAGAGCGACGCCATGCGCCAGCTGCGCATGATGGTGGAAAAGGTGGCGGTGACCGATGCCAACATCCTCATAACAGGTGAGAACGGCACGGGCAAGGAGGTGTTGGCACGCGAGATCCACCGTCTGTCGCACCGTGCCTCGGCACCCATGATGCCCATCGACATGGGAGCGGTGAGCGAGACCCTCTTTGAGAGCGAACTGTTCGGTCATGTGAAAGGCGCTTTTACCGATGCCAAGGCCGACAAACCGGGCAAGTTTGAGATGGCAGAGGGCGGCACGCTCTTCCTCGACGAGATAGGAAACCTCTCCTATGCGCTCCAGGCAAAGCTCCTCACAGCCCTGCAACGCCGCACCATCGTGCGCGTGGGTGGCAGCAAACCCATAGCCATTGACGTGCGCCTCGTGTGTGCCACCAATCGCGACCTCGACCGCATGGTCCTCGACGGACTGTTTCGCGAGGACCTGCTCTACCGCATAAACACCATCCGGCTGCATCTGCCGCCGCTGCGTGAGCGACGTGAGGACATCGTGCCGCTGGCACGCATCTTCGTGAAGCGTTATGCCGACATATATAATAAGGTAGAGATGAGGCTCTCGCCAGAGGCTGAACGCAAGATGGAGAGGCTGTCATGGCACGGCAACATAAGACAGCTGCAACACGCCATGGAACGTGCCGTCATCATGGCCGACGGCAACACCATCGCTCCTGACGATATTGATGACGGCACGGTGGGCGCCGCTGACACGCAGCAACCGCCGCTTCAGGTGGAGAGCATGCAGACGCTCGACGACATGGAGCGGCAGATGATTGAACGCGCCATGGCGTCGTGTGGAGGCAACATGTCGGCGGTGGCAGCGAGGCTCGGCATCTCGCGACAGACTCTGTATAACAAGATAAAACGTTACGGCCTATGACAACAACATCTTTCATCTGGTGCCTTGTGCTCGTCGTTGCCGTTATGGTCTTGGGCTATGTGCATCTCTATCTGAGCTACCGCCGCAACATTAGCAAGGTGGCGTTCATGTTTGATGCCATCGATGCTTCCGACTTCACCTTCTCGTTCTCAACCCAAGGGGTGAGCGGTAGCGATGCCATGCTCAACAAATCGCTAAACCGCATAAAGCAGATTCTTGTCAACGCTCGTGACGAGGCTGTGGAGCGAGAGAAATATTATGAACAGATCATGGACGCCGCAGGCACAGGTCTGCTCGTGGTCGATGAGGCAGGACACATCTTGCAGCATAACGTAGCGGCATCACGTCTGCTGCACCGTTCCGTTCTCACCCACATGGAGCAGGTGGGGCAACAGTTTGCGGACGGGTCGCTCTCGGTGCGGGAGACCTACACCACGCTGCGCAACAAGCGGGTGCGCATAGTGGCGTTCAGCGACATCAACGGCGAGCTGGCAAACCGTGAGGTCGACTCATGGATAAAGCTCATCCGCGTGCTCACCCATGAGATCATGAACACCATAACGCCCATAACATCGCTCAGCCAGTCGCTGCTTCAACAGGCGAAAGGCGAGCAGCGCGAAGGGTTGGAGGTCATCAACAAGACTGGCACCGAACTGATGGCTTTTGTCGACAACTACAGGCGGTTCACCCATGTGCCGCAACCGCAGCCACGGCTGTTCTACGCCAAGCCCTTTCTTGAGCGCATGGCGACGCTTGCCGATGCCGACGGCAGGGTGGGCGTCAGCGTGAAGCCTGCCGACCTGCTCGTCTATGCCGATGAAGGTCTGATGGGACGTGTTGTCACCAACCTGCTGAAGAACGCAAAGGAGGCTGTGGCTTGTGCGCAAGACGAAGAGGGTGGCGGCGACGGCAGTGCACAGCGCGACAGCAAGGTGTGGATAGAAGCCTACACAGGCGACGACGACTCGGTCGTTATAGACATCTGCGACGATGCCGCCCTCATTGCTCCTGATGTGGCTCAACAAGTCTTTGTGCCGTTCTTCACAACAAAACAAGGAGGCAGCGGCATCGGTCTGCCTCTCTCTCGACAGATCATGCGCGTGAGTGGGGGAACGCTCGAACTGGTGCAAGATGCGAAGGCCCGCAAGACGGTGTTTAGGATGAAAATTTAGAAAAAAGGTGTTTTCTTTCGTTCAATCGGATTTTTACTGTACCTTTGCATCCACACTTATTAAGGTGGGCTAAAAATAGCCGACATAACATTAACAAAAATGAAAGGTTACTTTTAAAAACCTATCTTTAAGAAAATAATTGATGAAGACATCAGAGTTTTTCGGAAAGCTGAAGAGCACGTATTTCTGGGGCAACATCCTCGCCATGATAATAGTGGTGGCGGGTGTGTGCTGGGGTACGAGCTTCGCCATCGACATCTACACCCATCATGGCGAGTCGGTGGCCATTCCAAATATCAAGCAAAAGTCGTTTGCCGATGCCGAGCACATTCTTGCCGACGTCGGTCTGTCTGTTGTGGTCAGCGACACGGGCTATGTGAAATCGTTGCCGCCCGACTGCATCTTGGAGCAGTCGCCAGCGGCTGGCTCGCATGTGAAGACGGGACATGTTATCTATGTCATCGTCAACGCGTCGCGCTCACCCGAAATATCCTTACCCGACATCATAGACAACAGTTCGCTGCGCGAGGCGATGGCAAAGCTTACGGCCATGGGCTTCAAGCTCACGCAACCTCAGTTTGTGCCTGGCGAGAAAGACTGGGTCGTGGGTGTTGTGGCTGGCACACGCCAGCTGCAAGCTGGCGACAAGGTGGCCGTGGACACGCCCATCACCATTCAGGTGGGTAACGGACAGCTCAGCGCCGATGACAGCATCAACTTCATCGACAACGCCATCGACAGCGAAGACTTCATTGAGGAAGGTGGCGATGTGGACGATTTCCATGAGGTCACAGGTGAGCATGAGATGATTGTGGAATGATATAACAAGCAAAAGAGAGAGAAGAAAAGGGAAACATGACACATTACACAAACGACATAGAAGAGATTGACGATCTGCTCGGTGAAGGCCAGCTCGGTGAAGGCTTGCAGGGTGGTGAAGGCCAGCTTTTAACAAGCCAGCCCGGCGAAGACGACCAGCTCGGTGAGGACGAAGACCAGCAGCTATACGAGCATTTCCGCTTCGAGGCAGACCCCGGTCAGCAGCCCATGCGCGTGGACAAGTTTATGTGTGAGAAGCTGCAACACTCGTCGCGTAACCGCATACAGAAGGCTGCCGATGCTGGATTCATACACGTTAACGACAAACCAGTGAAGAGCAACTATAAGGTGCACCCTGGCGATGTGGTGACGCTGATGCTCGACCGCCCACGTCATGAGTCGAAGATTGAGGCAGAAGACATTCCCCTCAACGTGGTCTATGAAGATGCGGAGCTGATGGTGGTGAACAAACCCGCAGGACTGGTGGTTCATCCCGGCGCAGGCAACTTTCATGGCACGCTCGTCAACGCTGTGGCGTGGCATCTGAGAGATCTGAAGAGCTATGACCCTAACGACCCGGAGGTGGGACTCGTTCACCGCATAGACAAAGACACCAGCGGTCTGCTCGTCGTGGCAAAGACCCCGCAGGCGAAGACCAGCCTCGGATTGCAGTTCTTCAACAAGACCACACACCGTAGCTACAACGCGCTGGTGTGGGGCAATTTCACCGAAGACGAGGGACGCATTGAAGGCAACATTGCACGCGACCCGAAAGACCGCCTGCGCATGACGGTCATGTCGCCCGACTCGGGCATAGGCAAGCCTGCCGTCACCCATTGGCGCGTGATAGAACGTTATGGCTATGTGACGCTCATTGAGTGTATTCTCGAGACAGGCCGCACGCACCAGATCCGTGCACACATGAAGCATATCGGTCATCCGCTCTTCGGCGATGAGCGCTATGGCGGCTGCGAGGTGTTGCGCGGCAACCGCTCCACAACCTACAAGGCGTTCATACAAAACTGCTTCAAGCTCTGCAACCGGCAGGCACTACACGCCCGCACGCTCGGCTTCATTCACCCCACAACCAAGCAGCAGATGGACTTCACGTCAGACCTCCCCGCTGACCTTGAGGCACTCATAGAGAAATGGCGTGCCTACGTCAAGGGAACAACCAACGACACGTTTGCCTAAGGTGCGCTTCTTTGCAACACACCGGCTTGAATTAGATTATCGAACATAAAGAAAGTATTCAAATAAAAAAATGGAAACGCAAAAAAGAAACATTGCCATCGTCTGTGGTGGCGACTCGTCAGAGCACGATGTGTCCATGCGCTCGGCACAGGGACTCTACTCTTTCTTCGACAAAGAACGCTACAACATATATGTGGTGGACGTGAAAGGACAAGACTGGCACGTCGACCTGCAGAACGGCGACACGGCCAAAATTGACAAGAACGACTTCTCGTTCAAGATGGACGGCAAGACCGTGACCTTCGATTATGCTTACATCACCATCCACGGCACACCGGGAGAGAATGGTCTGATGCAGGGCTATTTCGAGCTGCTGCACATCCCTTACAGCACTAGCGGCGTGCTCGTCGAGGCTATGACCTTCGACAAGTATGTGCTCAACAACTATCTTCGCGGCTTCGGCGTGAACGTGGCAGAGAGTGTGCTCCTGCGTCGCGGCGAGGAAGAGAAATATAGTGACGAGGAGATAGAGAAGCGCATAGGCATGCCATGTTTCGTGAAACCGGCAGCCGACGGCAGCAGCTTCGGCGTGTCGAAGGTGAAGAACGCCGACCAGCTCGCTCCCGCCCTGCGCGTGGCGTTCATGGAGAGCGACGAGGTGATGGTGGAGAGCTTCATGAAAGGCACAGAGATAAGCATCGGTTGCTACAAGACCAGAGACAAGGCGGTGGTGTTCCCCGCCACAGAGGTGGTGACCAGCAACGAGTTCTTCGACTACGATGCCAAGTATAACGGCCAGGTGCAGGAGATCACTCCCGCCCGTCTCTCACCCGAGACCACAAAGCGTGTGGAGGAGGAGACAAGCCGCATCTACGACATCTTGCATTGCAACGGCATCATCCGTATCGACTACATCATTTCCAAGGATGCCGACGGCAACGACAAGATCAACATGCTTGAGATCAACACCACACCCGGCATGACAGCTACCAGCTTCATTCCGCAGCAGGTGCGTGCCGCAGGTCTTGACATCAAGGACGTGCTCACCGACATTGTGGAGAACCAGTTCTGACTTTTATAAAAGACATTGAGCTATGGATAAAGAATTATTGAAGCCCTTCGACGCCATCAGACCCTTCGAGCCTGAAGAGCTGCCCGAGGTGTTTGAGCGTCTGCTCGGCAACGCGCAGTTTGCACAGGTCGTGGCTTATGTGTTTAAGGACGTGCCTTACGACATGCTGGCACAGAAGATGCGGGCATGCAAGACCAACCTTGACTTTCAGGTCGCGTTCTGCTATCCTTTCATAAAAGGGTTGTTGCAGAAAGCCAGTCTCGGCTGCGACATAAATGTCGATGCCATAGACATGGAGAAACGTTACACCTTTGTCAGCAACCACCGCGACATTGTGCTCGACTCGGCTTTGCTTGACGTGCTGCTCGTCGACGCCGGTTGCAAGACCACATGTGAGATCGCTATCGGCGACAACCTGCTCTCGCTGCCGTGGGTCAAGGATCTTGTGCGCATAAACAAGTCGTTCATCGTGGAGCGTAGCGTGTCGCTGCGACAGATGCTGCTGTCAAGCAAGCGACTGTCTGATTATATGCACTTCGTCATAGCTCAGAAGCACGACAACGTGTGGATAGCACAGCGCGAGGGACGCGCCAAGGACTCAAACGACCGCACGCAAGAGTCGATCATCAAGATGATGGTCATGGGCGGCGAGGGATCGCTCGTTGAGCGTTTGAAGGGTCTGCACATCGTGCCGCTGGCCATCAGTTACGAGTATGACCCTTGCGACTTCCTCAAGGCGCAGGAGTTTCAGCTCAAGCGCGACATCGCCGACTGGAAGAAAGGTCCTATGGACGATGTTGTGAGCATGCAGACAGGCATCATGGGCTATAAGGGACATATCCACTATGATGCGGCACCCTGCATCGACGCATGGCTCGACACGCTCGATCCCGACATGCCGAAGGCCGACTTCTTCAAGGCTGTTGCCACACACATCGACGAGGAGGTGTTCCGTCGTTACCGTCTTTATCCGTCCAACTATGTGGCGCTTGACGAGCTTGAAGGCACCACGGCTCATGCCGACCGTTACACGGCTGAGCAGAAGGCACAGTTTGATGGCTACATTGCTCAGCAGATGGCCAAGATCCAGTTGCCCGACAAGGACGAGGCGTTCCTGCGTGAGCGCTTGCTCACAATGTATGCCAACCCGGCACGCAACCAGGAACAGCTTCTCAAGAACTAAGATAAACAGAAAAAATTATATGTCAAACAAAGCTTTCTCATGCGCCGCTGCAAAGGTTGTGGCCTCTGCTGCCGTGGTGGCTGCCGCCTTGCTCGCGTCGTGCACCACGGAGCAATATGACTCGGGTGACGGTAAGTTGTCTTACCTGCGCTCCGATTTTGTTGAGGCGTGCACCGACGCGCAGTCGCGCATGAGCAGCTTTACCACCGACGAGCAGCTGTCGTTGCAGGTGGAGGGTACGCCGAAGGTGTCGTGGATGACAACGCCCGATTCTACCTATCGCGCATTGGTCTATTATGCTGCCCCAAGCTCATCATCAGTTTTAGGCCCATCTTCTGTCTCAGGCTCATCATCAGCGTCAGGCCCTTCAAGCTCCTCATCTTCCTCTGCATCTTTTACAGAGCGGTCAGCACAAAACCTCGCATCAGCACCTGTCAAGGTGTTTATCGTGAACAATGTGCTGTGCCCCAAGATAAAGAGGCTGCAAACCTCAGCTCCTCCTAAGACCGATCCGATAAGCTTTGTGGCTCTTTGGCTGTCGGCAAACCGTAAATATGTGAACATCACGTTTGACGTGAAGACAGGAAGCAGTGGCAGCGATGCCGACGGACAGAGCATAGGAGCTGTGCTTACCGACATGACGCGCAACGCCGACGGCACGCTGACAGCACACATAACGTTCTGTCACGACCAGGGCAACGTGCCTCAATATTACTCTTCGCGTCAGTATGCCTCGCTTGCCGTGGCACAGATGCAAGATGCCGATTCGGCATCGGTAGTGATAAATTCGTACAAAGGCAAGGTCGTGAAGACCATTAGCTTAAAATAATAAAAAAGACGAAGGCCATGCAATGATATCTGTTGCGTGTGCCTTTTTATGTAAAATTCCTAAAAAACCAATTTCATTCGTAACATGTATAAACACTTGTTTTCTCTCTTATGTGTTGTCGCCTTTGGGGCCACAGCCTCTTTCGCTCAACGTGCCGACAACTATGTGCCGACAAACGACCGTAACGTAAAACTTACAGAAACGAATCTGCCAATCGCTTTTATTAATGTCAAGGGCAAGACCATTCAACGAAATGAACGCATAACGGCACGAATGAAGATTATCGACAACAAGGATGGCAAAAACTATGGCGACACCATTGCCCATCCAAACCAGAAAGCCGACTATGACGGTTACATCAGCCTCAAGTATCGCGGCAACTCTTCGTTCAACAGTTCTGACAAGAAACCCTACGGCTTCAAGACCCTCTCGCAGACGCTTGAAGAGGGTGGCAAGAAGCAGAAGGTGAAACTCTTGGGCATGGGCAAGGACAACGACTGGGCGTTTCTCGCTCCGTTTTCGGACAAGTCGATGATCCGTGACGTGCTCACCTTTGAGCTTGGACGTCCTTATTTTGGCTATACGCCCCATTCGCGCTTCGTGGAGATTGTTCTCGACGGCACCTATTATGGCGTGTATATCCTGACAGAGCGCCCGGGCAAAGGCAAGAGTCGTCTGAACCTCAACGACCCAGGCTCCGATAACGGCGACCTCACAGGCGATTATCATGTGGAGATCGACCGCGACGACGAGACGATCTATTACACCTCGCCTTACCGTCCGTTAGGATGGGACGGACAGCCCAACTACAGCAAGAAGATCACATACCAGTATGATGATCCCGACGGCGACGACCTGTTGGAGATGCCTTCTGCCAACCGCGAAGCAATAGACAAGGCGATCAACGACATGGAGAAATCGTTCACGCTCGACAATTATACAGACCCCGCCGTGGGCTATCGCAAGTATATAAACACCACGTCGTTCATTGACTATCTTCTCAGCACCGAATTCTCGTTCAACATCGACGGCTATCGTCTGAGCACCCACCTTTACAAATATAGCGACACGCGTGCCGCTAACGAGGGGCTCGACAACCGTTGGCAAGCAACGCTCTGGGACTTTAACATCGCTTACGGCAACGCCAACTACAATTATGGCGAGCGCACGGATCTGTGGCAGTACGACTTCAACAGCCGAAGTGACGATGACCAGCAGGTGCCGTTCTGGTGGAAGAAACTGCTCGATGACCCTTCCTTCGTGAAGGAGATGCAGGCGCGTTGGAAGGAATATCGTCTGGGCGCTTACTCTGATGCCAACATTGAGGCAACGATAAATCGTCTCACGGGCGAGCTGACAAGTGGCGGTGCCATAGACCGCAACGAGCAGGCATGGAAGATGTTTGGGCGTGCGGTGTGGCCAAACTATTATGTGGGCAATAGCTATGCCGACGAGATCAACTATCTCAAGCAGTGGATAAGCAAGCGCCTGACGTTCCTCGACTCAAGGCTTCTCGTGCGTGAGGCCGATGCTTCGACAGAACCTCTCACGCTCTCTGCCGATGCCTGCAACGCCGATGTCGTGGTTGAGGCCACGCCTTTAACGAGCCACATCACCTCGCCCATCGACTCATGGCGCACGTTCTACAGCCAAGATGTGCGCTCAACAGGTGGCCTGCCTGCCGACGGCAAGCTTGTGTCGGCCAGCAAGGTGGCTTATCAGCTTGGCCATTATGCCAAAAACAACGTTGTGGCGATGACCTCAAACGATCAACACCGCATCAACTTTGCGCAACCCGTAGCCGCCAACACCGTTTATCTGTTGGCCACAAGTACGGCTGGTGCCAGCACGCTCGGCGTGGTCCTCAACTATGAGGACGGCACCTCGTCAGAAGAACGCACCGTCTCTGTGCGCGACTGGTCTGTGCCTGACCTGCAAGGCGATGAGGCTTACACCGGTCTCGGCTTCATCTCTATAGAGAACGAAGAGCTGAGCGACCGCTTCCGCTATTGCCTGTTCGAGAACGCCATCGCCGCCAACCCCATAAAGAAACTTGCTGGCTTGACCCTCACACGCAAGTCGGGTGGCAACGCTTACGTCTTTGCCGTGTCGCGTGGTGTGCCTCAGGGCGCAACAGGCGTGACCAATGTCTCTGACAACCAGCCACGAACCGTCACGGCCTATTTCACCGCAGACGGCATAAAGACCGCCACCCCCGTGAAAGGTCTCAACATCGTGCGCTATTCTGACGGATCTTCTAAGAAGATTGTCGTGAAATGATGCAGCTAAAACGATGTTGCAGCTAAAATAATGTTGCTGCTAAAACGATGCAGCTAAAACAATGATGCTGCGCATAGCCGGTAATTGGCTTATAAAGAAAGCGTTGCAAAGTTATCAACAGCCATTGGTCTTCTGCTGATAACCTTGCAACGCTTTCTTTCTTTTTCTTTTCTTTTATCTTATCTCATCTCATTTTTTTTCATCTGTTTAAACCCAAATCGGTCGTTAGGGCTTGCTTGGATTTAAATGTCTAAACGCCTCATCCCTTCATCAGTCTGTTTTCCACAAGCTGTTTCTCGGCGTTTTGTTTCACCTGAAGCAGGGCGTTGGCCATCTGCGTCCAGTCGCTTTGAACGGCTGTGTCGATGAAAGAATCGTAGACGGCGAACATAAGCTGTATGAGAGATGTGTCGCGAGTGTTGAGGATGTGTTTAAGCGTTAACTTCTCAAACTGCGCCAAGGTCTCGTCGGCGGCGTTGATGTCGCGTTTCAACAGATACACTTTCATCTTCGTGCTGAGCAATCCGATATAGTTTTTTGCCACCTTTGGCGAGTCGGGCACGATGTCAAGAGCCTTCTTTAGTAGGCCCTCGGCTTCGTTGACGATCGCTATAATGTTGTCGGCATCGCTGCCCTTTGCCATAAGATAATCGGCAATGCGACATTTTATGATGGCGAGGTCGCGCATGCATTTCTCATCCTCTGGATTCTTGTTGAGGTTGTCCTCATACACCTTCTGTGCTTTGTTGAGCCACACCCATGCCTCGTCAAACTGTTTGAGCATCATCAAGGCATGACCCTTGCTCTCGCATATCGCAGCTACAAGGCCCAGATCAGTGTCGGGGTCGTCCATGCGGTCGGTCACCAACGCAAGGGTTTCTTCTGCCTTCATGCAGAGCAGGTCGTAGAGATGCTCCGCGTTGAGGATGTTGATAATGTTATATGAGCTTAGGAGCATGTCGTTAAGAATGGTGCTGTGCTTCTCTTGCTTGAACAGCTCCACGAACATCTCGTTAGCCTTCTCGAAGCACAGAACAGCCTCTTTGAAGTTGCCCACCACGGTGTAGAAGCGTCGTCCCGTCTCATCCACGGCGGCAGCATAACGTCGGGCTGTCTCAAAGTCGTCTGGGTTCAGTCGCCAAGCCTCGCATGTGGCATACTCATGCTGCTTGTTGTAGAACATCATGCCTTTTATGTCGTGCTTCTGCTCGCAGATGTAAGCCATGCAATTGTAGATGAGCGAGAAGCCTTCGACCACGAGTGTGCCCGAAAGGTTGAGGCTCTTCATCAAACTCATGTTGCTGAACGCGCGTTGTGTTCCTTTCTCCTGCTCATCGTTTGAGCCGACGTTCTTAATGTCTCTAAACGCAAACTCGGTCATGCTGCTCATCATGTAGAACGCCACCTGCAGACGCAGCGTCTGCTCCACCGTCGGGTGCTCATAGTGGTCCATGTAGATGCCATATTCAGAGTTGAACACATGCGCGGCAAAGTTTGACAGCATAGAAGCGGGCAATCCTTCTATTTTTATCATCACCGAGATAAACATCCACAAGAAGTTGGCAATAGCTTTCTTCTCGTCCTGGTCTTTAGTCTTGAAGAACGCGTCGATAACCTTGTTGGCATAAGCCACCATGTCGTTGAGCTTCGCTTTCACCTCTGCCGTCTCCCGTGTGCTTCCGTCGTTTGGTTGCAGCTCCATGCAGAACATCAGCAGGTTGGCTCTAACGCCGATGGCGTCTGTGCGATTGTCATCGAACAGCGACGGACAGCGGCTGAGGGTAGCGGCACATTGTGCCTGGTCGGCGTTGAGGAACAGCAGCTTCTCTGCCATGTCCACCACAAGCGCCTCGTTGTTATAGTCGTCCTCCTCCAGTTGCTCCGTGAAAGGCTGGCAGGCATCCATAAACAGCAGGTTGTCGGGTGCCGCCTCTTGTATTGTTGCTGCGAGACGTTGGGCTTCAGCCGTCAGCGTGTCGGCAACAAATCTGTCAGCATACTTCATCATGCCCGCCATCTTCATCATGGGCGCTGTCTTGAAATAGGCACGATACATCCACGGCTGTTCGTTCAGCTCATTGGCAACGAGCAGATTGGTGGGTAGGTTCTCGTCCTCCTGCTGCGTCATGGCACGATAGAACTGTGCCATCTCGCGCTCTGGTTCCAGGAACTCAAGGCGCTGGCAGTCGGTAGCCAGACGTTGCAGGAAGTTCAGACCGTGATCAGCCCACGCCACGATGATGTCAGCGCTTGTGGCGTTTTCCTCCTCATGTCCGTCGACCACGTTGTCTCTCCACACGCATGTCGCCACATATATGGCCCATGCGAACACCTCCATGTATCTGTCGTCTTCAATGTGTGGCATGTAGGCGTTAATAAGATGGTTGGCCCATTGCTCAGCGTTCTTCTTGTCTCCGGTCTTGTACAGACACACGGCAAAGAACGCCGTCAGGCAGCCTTCAACGAGATGCCGTTCGTCAGCCTGTGCTTGCAGGTCTTCGCCCTTTTGTGCTTGCAGGTCATTGCCGTCTTGCGGCTGTTGGCCGCCGTTCTTCCATGTCTCCTCGTTCTCTCTGTATATCTTTATTACAGCTGCTCCAATGCTTGCAGCCGCTGATGTGTTGCCGCTGTTGGCCAATTGCTTCATTACGTCAAGCAAGAGCCATGCCGTCTGGATGGGTCGTCGGGCGGTTGCTTTCGTTACCCATTGCTCCAAAAACTTTGGTCTTCTCACAGCCACGTCGGCTAGGGCATAGACCACGGAACGTCTGAACATGTGTCCACGGCTCATCACCACAATGTCGAGCAGCTCGGTGCTTTGCGTCTTGAGGGCAATGTAAGGCAGTTCGCGGTTTGCCACGAGGTCCAGCGAGTTGTTGGCGACAATGTGGTGCATATAGTCGGCGAGCGCCACCAGGTAAGGGCCTAAGTCGTCGCCAGCCTGTATGCACAGTTCGCTGCGGAAGTTGGGATAGGAGAAATCTATTATTCCGTTCTCATCGTGAACGTTGAGCAGCGGTCCGAGGTATCGTCTCGTCTCAGCCCATTTCAGCGCGTCCCACTTCTGTCCGAGCAGGTTGTGCAGGTCGCTCTCACGCAGACCAAACTCGCTCACGGCGAGCAGTCGCAACACGTCTATGCAGAAATCAAGGTCAACGAACAGGTCGGCTCCTGCCACGATCGACATGAAGAGCGTCTCGGGGTATCCGTTTGCTTGTTCAATGATCTCGATCAGCGAGTTTTGTATCTTCATCTCATCGTCAGCCTCGGTGCGTTGGCGTTGTGCGTCAAAGTAGGAGGCGTTAAGCAGCGTGAGATGTCGGGCCATCATTACCGACCACAGCGGAATGGCGCTTGGCTTGATCTTTCCTTCGGTCTTCTCGAGCAAAGCCTTCATGACGGCAGGTTGCAGATGTTTGCCCACCTTGGCCAGACGTTTGTCAACGAGCTGCTGCACCTCTTCTTCGTTGAGAGCTGTGATCTGTATCTTGTCGCAGATGTCAATGCCTTCCGTCTGGCTGATCTCCGATGTGCATATCACCACCGCATCGTCAGGCACCCAACTGTTGTCGAGCAGCGTGTTGCAGTTGTCGAGCAGACACACCTCGTCCACCATCAGTACCTTTTTCTTGCTGTTCGTCTCAAATGCCTTTGCGAGCAGATGGGCGAGCAGTCCGAAATCTTCGTCTGTCTCAATGCCGCACCGGTGGTCCGATTCGGTGCGTTGGTCTGCCAACCAACACTTCAGCGGCATCTCAGGCCGGCAGTTGGTGTTGCGGCGGTCGGCAAAGTAGATGTAAGGCTCGTAACCATCTTTCTGTTCAAGCTCTTCATATAGCTTGCAAAGCAAGGCGGTCTTTCCGAAGCCATACATGCCCGTCATCAGCAGCACCTTGCCTTTGTTGTTTTCGTCGTCTATATAGTTGGTCAGCCATTGCAGCCAGCCCTCGCGTCCGCAGAACAGCTGGTTGCTCCGTGTTATCTGCTCTTGAGCTTTGTCGTAGATTGCCTCGTAAGCGTTGTCGGGGTTTGCTGTGGCGTCCTCACACTCGTAGAGCATGATCTCCTGCACGAGCGCCGTGGTCAGAAACTCCACCAGCGTGTCGAGCTGTGTGAGGTGCTGTCCGTTCCATCGGCAGCCATACTGGCAGATGTTGCGATTGAGCGAGTGGGCGTGCATGGTGCTCGTGATTTTTTCCTTCAGGAGCTTCAGACGTCGTGTCGCCTCGTCACCCTGTTCGCAGTAGAGAGCGCGGTGTGCGTTGTCCATGTCTTTATAAGCCTCTGGCGAGCGGAAGCAGAAGAAGCTGCGGTGCAGATTGTCGGTGTCCATGAGCGAACCGAAGAGTATCTCCAGCTCTGTCACGCTTCGTGCCTGTGCCGTGTCGCTGTTTATAAACTGCATCTCGTCGTTGGTCATGCCGCCCACAATGGCGTCCCAGCTCTCTTGAGACGGCACCCATCCGTATCTGTCGCCGAGCAGACCGATGAAGAACGGTCGTGAGCTCTGTATGCCGTCAATACACTCGCGCAGCACATGGTTCTCACGTTCTGCTTCGTCCACGTCGCTTGTGCTTACGCCCCAACGCAGGTCAATGAAGTCGACATGAATGTTATGTGGTGCCAACTGTTGCGCTACCGCTGGATAGACGCGGTTCATTATTGCATCGCGTTCGGCATCCATGTCTCTGAACGTGCTGCTGAGAAAAATCTTGATGTTCTTGCCAGTGTGTCGTGTAGTCATAATTTGAAGTTTTGTTATCTATTGGTAGATTGTCTTTTAAATGTGATATGCCTGCTTTTGAAAGCCAGACCTTTAAATCTCATATTTTTTTAACAGAGATCTTTTAAAAACTTTATGTCTTTCAAAACTTTATGTCTTTTAAAAAACTATATGTCTTTAAAAAATCCGCTTACATCTCATATCCTTGCAAAGTTAAACATTTTATTTACGACAGCCAATAGTTTCTCAATAATAAATTTTCCTTTCACCGTCTATTGGCGGTTGATTTAATGCTGCTTTATTCTTAATTTTGAACAATCAAACGAAAAAATATCGAAACAATCGCAAAACCCCAATTGCTTTATGTCACCATGAAACGCCAAAATCATAACATTATAGGATTGTGGGGGTGGGGGATAATGTGTAATTTTGCAGCCGATATGAAAAAGACAAATGAAACGATTGCCGCTCTCTTGCTGATGGCCCTCGCTCCCAATGCTGCTTTTGCAGCGACAAACTGTGGGGTGACGGGTAACAACGGCATGGAAGAGATTATAGGCACAAAGGTTACAGAAGAAGGGATAACTGAAAGCATGGTTGCTGAGAAAGAGGTAGCTGCAAGCATGGTTGCTGAGAAAGAGGTAGCTGCAAGCAAGGTTGCTGAGAAAGAGGTTGCTGCAAGCAAGGCTTCTGAGAAAGAGGCAGCTGCAAGCAAGGATGCTGAGAAAGAGGCAGTTGCAAGCAAGGCTTCTGCAAGCAAGGCTTCCTTAAATAAGACAACAGAAAAGAATGCTTTTAAAAATAATAAGGTAATAGGAACCAAGGCAAAGGATAATAGGATAACATCATCGGGCAACGGCCTCTTCGCCGACAGTTCACGAGTGTTCGACATCGACGAGGTTGTAGTGGCAGCGCAGCCTAAAGAACAGTACAGGCTGCGCATGCAGCCCCTTAGTTCCACCTCACTTGGTGCCCGTCAACTCACGAGCCTCCACGCCACCGACCTTCGACAGCTGTCAGCGTTCGTGCCGTCGTTCGTCATGCCCGAGTATGGTTCGCGTTACACCTCAGCCATGTATGTTCGTGGCATCGGCTCGCGCATAAACAACCCTGCTGTGGGAATATATGTCGATGGCATGCCCGTCATCAACAAAGCCGCTTTCAACATGCACTTCTACCAAGCCGACCGTGTAGACGTGCTTCGCGGTCCCCAAGGTACCATCTACGGCCAGAACGCCGAGGGCGGACTGGTAAAGATCTACACCAAAGACCCGTTCTCACATCAAGGTACCGACCTGCATCTTGGCATCGGCACCCGTCTGTGGCGCAATGCTGAGCTTGCACATTATGCCAAGTTTAGCGACCGCGCCGCCCTTTCGCTGGCAGCTTTCTATAATGGTCAGAACGGCTTCCTGCGCAACACCTTCACAGGCAAGCGTGCCGATAACAGCGATGAGGCAGGCGCACGTCTGCGCTTCATGCTTCGTCCCACCTCGCGCTTCTCTGCCGACCTCATAGCCGACTATCAGTTTACGCGCCAGAAAGGTTTTGCCTATGGTCAGTTCAACCCCGCTGACGGTGCCACCGAGCAGCCGTCGACCAACTATCCCGGCTCTTACAAGCGCAACATGCTCCTCACGGCGTTGAAGCTTGGCTACCGTGCCGAAGGCTTCGAGCTCCATTCGACCACGTCGTACCAGTTGCTGCGCGACGACATGCTCATGGATCAAGACTACACCTCAACCGATTATATGCACCTCACGCAGCGCCAGCTACAGAACGCCCTGACCGAGGAGCTCACCGTCAAGAGCACCACCGCGGGCATCTGGCGTTGGACCAGCGGTGCCTTCCTCTCATACCAATGGCTCAAGACCGACGCCCCCGTGTTCTTCGGTCCCGGCATCACACAGCCCATCTCTACCGCCTTGCAGCGCGTGACCTATAACGGCATCGTGTCGGCCATGGCTCAAAGAATGATGGCGCAAGGCATGCCGCAAGAGGTTGCCATGACACGCGCCCAAGCCGCTGTCGATGCTGCCGGTGGTGTGAGCATGTCTGCCGACATGAAGGTGCCTGGCGTGTTCCGCACGCCACAGTTCAATGTCGGCGTGTTCCATGAGTCGAACGTTCATCTCACCGACCGCCTCACCGCAACCCTCGGACTGCGTTACGACCTCAACCGCGTAGACATCAACTACGACACGAAAGCCATAATGGCCCTCAACTCCACCGTCATGGGCACGGCAGCAACACGCCTCGTCACCTCTGCCCTTAACCATGGCGCCCATAAAGCCTATAACCAGCTCCTGCCAAAGGTGGGTCTGGTGCTCACCACCGACGAACGCGGCAGCAACGTCTACGCCACCGTGAGCAAGGGCTACCGTTCAGGCGGCTTCAACATACAGATGTTCTCTGACATCCTTCAGACCGAGCTCATGGCCAACGCCCGTCGCGCACAGCAGGGCAACTATGACGTGCCGCACACCGAGGCCGACTATGACCGCGTGAACAAGACCATCGCCTATAAGCCCGAGACGAGCTGGAACTATGAGCTTGGTGCCCACCTCAACCTCTTCTCTGGCTCCCTGCACCTCGATCTCGCCGCCTATTACATGCAGGTGCGCAACCAGCAGCTGTCTGTCATGGCAGGCACCTACGGCTTTGGCCGTATGATGGTGAACGCCGGCAAGAGTCGCAGCTGTGGCATTGAGGCCGCCTTGCGTGGTTCTGCCCTCAACAACCGCCTTGAGTGGCGTGCGAGCTACGGTCTGACCCATGCCACCTTTACCGACTACACCGACAGCCTGAAGGTCAACGGCCAGTATGAGCCGATAAGCTATAAGGGCAAGCGCGTGCCCTTCGTGCCCATGCATACCGTCGGTGCCGCCGCTTCTTACACCGTGCCGTTCAGCAAGGGCATCTGCCAGTGGGTGCGCTTTGGTCTCGATTTCTCGGCCCAGGGAAGCATCTATTGGGATGAGGCCAACCAGTATAAGCAGAAGATGTATGCCCTGCTTGGTGCCCATGCCGACGTGAAGCTCGGCGTAGTCACCGTCAGTCTGTGGGGCCGCAACCTCACCGACACCCGCTACAACACCTTCGCTCTGAGCAGCGCCGCCACAGGCTCCACACGCTGTTTCGCCCAGCGCGGCTGTCCTGTGACGGGAGGCGTTGATGTGAAAATTCATTTTTAAACAAATGAGGCTTGTTTTAGATATTTAGACAGACGGGGCTTATAAGGCTTTTTGAAAGTTTTATAAGCCCCGTTTTTTTTGTTTTTTTTTCATGGTGTCTTCTTTGGGCTTAATGCTGTTCTTTAACACCTTTTTTAATATTTTTGAAAAAAAGACGGCGCTTTTACCGTTGCTTTCATAAATTTTTGTTAACTTTGCCCATGATAAAACCGAATCGCAAATAACTCAAATAAAAAATTATATTAACCTATTTATCCAACCTAACATGAGTATAGTTACTTATTTCGTTAAGCAAAGGGGACATTGTTTCCACACACAGTGCCACTCTGTTCGGAAAACAGCTTGCGCATGTCTGATGCTCGGTTTGCTGTCTTCAGCCAATGTCATGGCTGCCGATGGAAGCCTGGTCAGAAGCGCGGCCAGTACAGCGTATGCCTTAGATGTAGTGCAGCAAGCCACCATCACGGTGAAAGGCCATGTGACCGACCCCAATGGTGAGCCGCTTGTAGGTGTCACCGTCACAGAGAAAGGTGGCAAGAGCACCGTTATCACCGACATCGACGGCAATTTCTCAATAACTGTAAAGCCCAAATCACAATTGGAGCTGAGCTACATCGGCTTCGTCCCAACAACCGTTCAGGCCAAGCCCAACATGACCATCAAGATGGTTGAGGACGGCAAGGAGCTCAACGAGGTCGTGGTTGTGGGCTATGGCACCCAGAAGAAAGCCAACCTCACAGGTGCCGTTACCTCTGTCGACGTGAACAAGAGTCTTGGAAGCCGTCCTATCGCCGACGCCGGCCGTGGTCTTCAGGGCGTTGTTCCCGGCATGAACGTTGTTGTACCTACAGGTGAGGTAGGCTCTGACCCTCTCATCAAGATCCGTGGTCAGGTGGCCTCTATCAACGGCAACAACAACCCGCTCATCCTTCTCGACAACGTCGAGATTCCCAGCATCCAGATGGTTAACCCCAATGACATCGAGTCGATCTCTGTGTTGAAAGATGCCGCTGCCTCATCAATCTACGGTGCCAAGGCAGCCTTCGGCGTTGTGCTTATCACCTCGAAGAAGGGTGCCAACACCGAGAAATTTGAGGTTACCTACACCAACAACTTCTCGTTCCAGCACCTTGCCAACGACATCAAGATGGCTGGCCTTGAAGGATTGCGTTACACCCTCGACGCGCAGATCAACCGTGGCGGCGCCATGCCTGCGGGCGGTTTCTGGCGTATCGACGAAGACAGCTATGCCAAGGCCGTGGAATGGCAGGAGAAGTATGGCGGCAAGGTGAAATACAACGATCCCATTGTTTACGGCCGCGACTGGTACTTTGACGGCACCAACAAGTTTGGCTATCGTCTCTTCGACGGTGTGAAAGCCATGATCCGCGATTGGGCTCCCTCGTCACAGCACAACCTCTCTGTAAACGGCAAGAGCGGCAAGACCTCTTACAACATTGGTCTCGGTCTGCTCAACCAGGACGGCATGATGCGTGCTGCCAAGCACGACGACTTCCGCCGTTACAACGCAAAGGTCAACGTCTCGTCAGAAATCAACAAGTATGTAACCGTGCGTGCCGGTGCTCTCTACTCTGACCGTAACAAGCGTTACCCGGGCGTAGGAACCACCGTTGCCGACCCATGGCTTTACATCTACCGTTGGAGCCGCCTCATGCCCGAGGGCGTGAACGACCAGTTTGGCAACAACCTGCGTGAGCCGGTATCGGAGGTCGCACAGAGCAACACCGACAACCTGCAAAACAAATATTTCAACGTAAACCTCGGCGCCACCTTTAACATTACAAAGGATTGGGACGTTCAGGTCGACTACATCTACGACCACCAGACCACCGACAAGAACACCTCTGTAATAGAGTATAGCGGCGGCCAGACATGGTACACTCCTTCTGAGTGGATCGACGAGAACGGCCAGCAGGTTTATGTAGACGCCAATGGCAACCAGGTACCGGCAGAAACCGAGGGCGCAATGCCCGGTTTCCGCTTCCCCTACCAGAATTATTATTCAAACAACACCATCAGCTCGGTTTCAAACTATTCGTATAAGCGCAACCAGAATACCCTCAATGCTTACACCACCTACCGTCTCTACCTCGGCAAGGAGAAGGAGCATGCCTTCAAGTTCATGCTCGGTCTGAACCTCGTAAGCAGCGACTGGAGCTCATACACAGGCAAGAAGACCGACCTCATAGACCCCACCAACCCACAGTTTGCCTTGGCATCGGGTGACCAGTTCATCAGCGCTGACCGCAACTGGGACAGCCAGCTTGGCTATTTTGGTCGAATCAACTATGCCTTCATGGACAAGTATCTCTTCGAGGCCAACCTCCGTCGCGACGGTTCATCCAAGTTCCCGAAAGATCTGCGTTGGACATGGTTCCCCTCATTCTCGGCAGGATGGGTGTTCACCAACGAGAAGTTCATGAAGCCTCTTGAGAAGGTGCTCTCGTTCGGTAAGCTGCGTGCCTCTTGGGGTTCTATCGGCGACCAGTCGGTAGCTAACAACCTCTACAACTCAATCCTTACAAGCGGTCAGACCAACTGGATTGGCTACGATGGCAAGCAGTACACTTACTTCGGAACCCCGTCACTCGTCGACGCCAACATCGGATGGCAGCGCATCGAGACCCTCAACCTGGGTGTCGACCTCCGCTTCCTCAACAACGAGCTGGGTGCATCGTTCGACTGGTACACACGCCGCACAAAAGACATGATTATCCCTGGCGAGAGCATGCCTGAGACCCTTGGCGCAAGTGTGCCAAACGGCAACTACGGCGAGCTGGAGACACGCGGATGGGAGTTCTCTATCGACTATCGTCACCGCTTCTCTAACGGTCTTGGCATCACAGCCAACTTCCAGATCTCTGACGCCACCACCAAGACCGTTCGTGGTGCCGACTACCTCACACCGTGGGAAAACCGTTCTTTGAGCACCACGTTCTCTACCGGCCGTCGTTATGGCGACATCTATGGCTACGTTACCGACCGTCTGTACCAGAAGGGCGACTTCGTTTACGACGAGAACGGCCAGATCAAGAAGACAACCGTCATCTACAAGGGAACCGCCCGCACCACACATGTGCAGAACACACCGTATCCTGTTTATCAGGTGGCCTTCGAGGACAACAACAAGCTCATCTGCTCTCCCGGCGACGTCAAGTTTGTTGACCTCAACGGCGACGGCTACATCGACAACGGTAACAACACCAACGGCGACCACGGCGACCTCAAGGTTATCGGCAACTCTACACCGCGTTACGAGTACAGCTTCCGTCTGGGTGCCGACTACAAGGGCTTCGACTTCTCGATCTACTGCCAGGGCATCGGCAAGCGCAAGATCTGGGGTGCCGGTCAGCTCGCCATCCCCGGCTGGAACGCCAAGGAAGGCGCCATGCCTGAGACTTTCTGTAAGGACTACTGGACAGAAGACAACACCGACGCCTACTATCCCCGTGCTTGGGACCTCGGTGGCAGCAACACAGGCTTCACCATGCAGAGACAGAGCAAGTATCTGCTCAACATGGCTTACCTGCGTGTGAAGAACATCAACTTCGGCTACACCTTCCCGCAGAAGTGGATGAACAAGGCTTACATCAACAACCTGCGCGTGTACATGTCGCTTGAAAACTTCTTCACCTTCGACCATCTGCGCGGTCTGCCCATCGACCCCGAGGCTATCTCAGGCTACTCAATGTTCACTGATAAAAATAACTACAACCTCGGTCGCACAGGTACAGGTACACCTGTCTTCAAGTCGCTTTCTTTCGGTTTACAACTTTCATTCTAATCAAGATTAGTAATCATGAAACGCAATATATTTTCTATAATAGCCATCGCCCTGATAGGTCTCATGGGCTTCACCAGCTGTAGCGATGTGCTTGACCGTCCTTCAAAGACAGAGAAGGAGGACGACAACTATTGGGACAATGAAGCCAAGGTGCGTCTCTACGCCAACGGCTTCTACGACTATTTCTTCCCTGGCTACGGCACAGGCTGGACGGTCTATTATGCTCCCGGTGTCAACAACACCAGCTTCAGCGACGACGCGCTGTCAAACTCGTCACAGAGCAACTTCACACGTCAGGTGCCCCTCTCAAAGGGTAGCATGTACGCTACTACCCAAAACTATCAGAGCGAATATCAGGGTCCGGCCTGGAACTTCACCTTCATCCGCAAGATCAACATCATGCGCGACCGTCTGGAAGACCGTATGAAAGGCTCGCTCAGCGATGAGGCTTACAACCACTGGATGGGCTTCGCCCGTCTGTTCCACGGCATCGAGTATGCTCGCCTGGTCAACGTCTTCGGCGATGTGCCTTATTATGAGCACGAGCTTTCCAACCTCGATCGCGACGAGGTCTACAAAGACCGCACACCGCGCGACGAGGTCATGGACAAGGTCTATGAAGACTTCGACTTCGCCCTTAACAACATCCGCAAGAGCGATGGCGAGGGCAACATCAACCGCTACATGGCAGCCGCTCTCGTTTGCCGTTACGCTCTCTACGAGGGCAGCTGGCAGAAATATTATTACAACAACAACGAGCGCGCAAAGAAGTTCTTCGAGCTTGCAAAGACCGCTGGCGACGTGGTGATCAACAGTGGCAGATATGCCATCGTCACCCCGTTCCGCGACCTGTTCTGCTCTACAGACCTCACCAAGGCCAAAGACGTGCTCCTCTATCGCAAGTATGACAGCTCGCTGGGCAAGACCCACTGTGTGGCTTCTTATTGCAACGTGAACGAGGCATTGGCACAAGGCCCCACCGCCGACCTTATCAAGTCGTTCTGCTGTGTTGACGGCAAGAGCTATAAGGAGTCGACCGTGACAAGCGCCACCGACTTCCGTCTGGAGAAGCTTATCAAGACCCGCGACCCCCGTTTCGAGGCTACCTTCTACGATTCGCTGACCAACAGCTCTCGTTCAAGCTTGCTCTATGTTGTCAAGTTCATTCCTCGCGCTGCTCTCAACTATCTGTCGGAGCCGGGCGGCACACCTGCCACAGCGTGGACAGGAACCAACAACACAACAGGCTTCCCCGTGCTTCGCTACTCGGAGGTGCTCCTCAACTGGATCGAGGCAAAGGCAGAGCTTGAGACCCTTGGCGGCGCTGCTGTGACCCAGGACGACATCGACATCTCTATCAACGCCATCCGTGACCGTCCTCTCGACGCCGGCCAGGAGGCTCTCGGTGTGCAGCAGACTGCCCACATGGAGCTTGCCACCCTGTCTGACGACCCCGACCGCGATGCCGACGTGCCACAGCTCTTGTGGGAGATCCGTCGTGAGCGCCGCATGGAGTTTGCTTTCGAGCAGGGACGTATCATCGACCTGCGCCGTTGGCACAAGCTCAACTACATGGACACCACCGAGAACCCTGACATCCTCTTCGGTGCATACGTCGACATCAGCCGCAGCGGCAAGAACAGCATGCTTGGCGACATGAAAAACTATGTGGGCAAGCTTCGCGTTCAGAAGGCAAATGGCGAATTCGTGGTCTATGACGGCAACAACAAACGTCAGGTCAAAGGCTGGTTCCAGGCCGAAACGACCGAGCCGCGTCAGCCGTTCCTCAACATCACAAACGTGAACCCCTACCTCTGTCCTATCGGCACAAACCAGATCAACGACTACCAGATCCACGGTTACACGCTGACACAGACACCGGGTTGGCCATCAACGAACAATTAGTGGAAAGGCAACGTTTTAAATAAATAATTGAACTTTCACAAACAAAATTGACATTTACATCGCGCTTCGCGCTCGTGTTTTTAAAAACATTAATTTCCGTTAATGACCCATTAATTGTCATTAATGTTCAATTAATGGAAATAACTCCGCGAAGCGCCTGAGCACCTATGGAGCGCAAGAATGTTTAAAACAAAACGCTCCGCGTATGTTGTAGATTTGAGAAAGTTCTGTAAATAAAAGAATGATATTATGCTAAAGATAAATCACTTATTCATGCTGACGGCCCTCGCTGCCGGATGCATGCTCGCTGGCTGCTCCGACGACTATCCGTCGGCAACGGAGAACCCTTATGCCAACGATCTGTTAAGCATCAAAATTCTGAATTCTGGTGCTGAGGGCAACATCGAGGTGGAAGGTACCATCGATGAAGATGCCAAAACCATCAAGTTCCCCAAACTCGACAAGGAGTCTGATTTCGCCAATCTGAAGATCAGTGCCACCATGTCAGACGGTGCCTCTCTTGATCCCGCAACCGACGTGCTCGACTTCTCTATGGACGAAGCAACCACACAGGTCACAAAGCTCTTGCGCGTCAAGAACCATAACCGCTATAAAGACTATTTCATGACCGTTCGCAAGCGCGTGCCAGTGTTCGGAGCCAACTTCGAGCAAGGCACCGAGATCTGCAACTTCACAGGCACAAGCATATACAAGTATATCGCGAGCGCACAGACACGTTGCACAGCCTTCGATGGCAAGTATGTGCTCATCTGCTACCGCAACCCCACAGCCGACGATCCGTCAGCACCCGGCGCACACCTCCTTAAGGTGTCTGACCTGGAGCAGGGCACGGTCAATCCTATAAGCCTCTCGCTTGAGGGCGTGAGTGGTGGTACCTTCCCCTACAACGCTGGCGCACTGGCTGGCGGCCATATCTACCTCGCAAGCCTCTCTGGCGCTCCTGCATCGCCTCTGAAGATCTACTATTATGAGGATCCTTCTTCACAGCCCGAGTGCATCGCCAACATCGACGTGAGCCAGATTGCCGGTGCTGCCAACCGTCACGGCGACGTTATGTCGCTGAACCTCGACAAGGACGGCAACGGCTTCGTGTTCTTCCCTGCCAACGACTATTCTGAGACATTGCGCATACCTATCTCTAACTTCAAGAATGTGGGCACACCTGCCTCTATTGAGCTTCAGAGCGACAACAAGGCCGGTATGTGTATGCACATCAACCGCATTGAGGGCACAGACGATTACATCCTCAGCGGTGCTCGTGTAAACCTCTTGGGCAGCACAGGCAAGCTTAGCGGCATGAACCTCGCTCTCTGCGACGAGGGTCTGAACTCTAAGATTCGTCTTAACACCAACACCGTGGCTGCAGAGAGCGACGACGCTCGCCTCTTCACGTTCAACGGCGCTCGTTATCTGCTCACAGCTCCTGTGGCCTTCGGTAGCTCAAGTACAGCTACACCGGGAATGTATGTCTACGACATGACAAAGGGTGGCAACACACAGGAGGCGTTCCAGCTCTTCAACGAGCTTGAGACCCCCGATGCTTCTTATCGCTTCCTCGTAGGCGGAAGCGGCATCAGTTCTCCTGGCATCAATACCAACTATTATGTTGAGAAGGATGCCGACGGCAACGACAGCGTGCTGTGGCTGTATGTGGGACGTACAGAGAGCGGCTTCGCTATCATGAAGTTCCCCGCTGCTAAGGAAGACGACGATTAAGGTGTGGTGATTTAATCACTGCTTTATAGCTTGCGTCCTCAAAGAGGGCTTACAACCACGCTTGGTTTGTATGCTCTTTTTGAGGACGCTTTTTTTGTTTTTAATGCAATATATCTGTTTCTTGCTTACGGTTGTTTTTTCCGACAATAGAAATCTTTGCTTGCGGTTGTTTTAAAGACAATAGAGACAATAGGGACAATTCTTTTTCGCATTTTGAATCTTTGCTTGTACGTCGTGGGCATAGATCTCGAGCAAGCGTCGCCGAAGGCGGCGAATATCTTTAACCGCTGGTTGAGCTACCGAAGGCAGCGAAGCCTGCGGTTCCTATGCTGACCAAACGTCGTCCTCGAAGAGGGCGAACATAAGGAAGCTTTTGAGCAATAACTCTTATGTTCGCCCTCTTCGAGGACGCATCGTTTGATCACTGTGAGACCGCAGGTTCCGTTCGCTTCGCTCACTTCACCAGCGGTTATGGATATTCGCCGCCTTCGGCGACGCTCGCTTCAGATTTAGCTCCATATTATAAATGGGAAAGCTCAGTGATTACAACAAATGGGAATGTTCAATGATGTACAATCAAGATTTTGTAAAAACAGCCTCTTGTCTTAGTCGGAAACCGTGTGAAAAAGAAGAAAAATGGAGGCTGCATAAAGGTTGATGCTTTGCATATTTATGCAAAACGAGAGCTTAAAGTGAATAAATATCCAAAACTGCGGTTGTAAGCAAAAACGGGTGCTTTGCTTTCTGTTTTGAAAAATATTGCGGGTTTAACTTATTATTTTTGTTAACAACTCTTAAAATAGAGGTGCTTTTGTCAAAGGGCCCAAATGAGCTCGTCAAAGAGCCCAAATGAGCTCCTCAAAGAGCCTCTTTGAGGACGTCAAATGGGCACTTTCAAATCGTAAGTTGGGCCCTTTTAAAACGCCGCTAAAAACAGGGGCAAAAATGAATAAATATGCAAAAAACGGCTCTTCTTTTTCGCTCCTTCTTGTGCCTGTTAAGCACAAAAAAACAGGAGGTAAATTCCTGCGATGGAATCTACCTCCTGTCTTGTTTTTATATCGTTTTCACACCAATGGTGTGGGCGTTGATCGTCTTTTACTTGATAACCTTCACAACCTTCTGTGAACCGTCAGCATACTTTGTAACAACGATGTTCAGACCCTTGACAGCTGTCTTGCTTGCTACGCCAGCGGGAGTGTAGTAAGTTGTAGAAACAGCCTTGGCAGCAGCGTTCTCTACGCCTGTGATACCTGTAGGCATGTCAGCACCATCAATAGTGATGCCATACTCAGCAGCATAACCACCGAGGAAATACTGATAGAGTTTAGCCTGCTTGTCGTTGAGAACCTCTACGTTCAGCCAATTGCCCTGTGTGGTCATTTCTCTTTCCATTGATGTGTCGGGCTCTTTGGAGTAAACAGTGGTCAGAGTTTTGTTGTCGGCGCCAATCTCTGCAATTGTGAAGCCGTCAAGATAGGTTTTTACACCCTCTCTCCAGTTGCCATAAACAATAAATTTGCGGCTTCCAAGAACGAAAATCTCGCCACCGTTGCAAACGCCCTTGTTGCAAAGACGGTCTGCGGGGTTGTACTCGCGTGTCAAATCACCTGCCACTTCGCCTTCTTCGAAGAAAATGTCGGTAAGCGCAAATGAACGGTTTACAAATAAGTAACGGTCAGTGCCATCTACATCTTTATAATAGTTGTAGCTAGACCATGTGCCAGAGCCAATCTTTTGGTCGCTATCAAATACGTTTGAATACTGCACTAAAGGTGTATCGCCACCTGTTGAGCTGAAAGTATAGCAAACGATACCTTTGTTCTCGAGGTCTTGAGCTGCACCACTTGCCAGCAGTGTAGCGCCCTCAGCGCCAAACACGTTGCCTTTGGCTTTGCCCAAAAAGTCGCCACGCCCCTGGATGCTACCCACTTTCTCGGTTGTACGCATATTTTTGAGGTCGGCGCTGATAAGGGTAAATGTTGTTTCGCTTCCGACGGGGTTGCTGCCACCAAAGCCCCAGTTGGCTATGATGGCGTTACCTGCCTCGTCGTGACCGAGAGCCTGGTTTGCACCAATCTCTTTCTGACCAATCTCCGTGCCTGTAGCGAGGTCGAACACGCGCAGCTCCAAAGCACCGCGGTCGGTCATGTAGAACTTGTCGCCGAAGCCATAGCCTGTACGGCAAACACCTTTGTCATAGTTAGTAATGTTCTTTACGGGCAGTTTAGCGAGTTCCTTTACCTGGAAATCACTTTGAGCATTAACTGTCATTGCTCCAGCCATTAAGGCTGTAAAAAGTAAAAATTTCTTCATAAATTTAAGTTAGTTTTAGATAATAATTAAGAAATGGTTTTCAATTCCACAAAGTTAGTAAATATCTTTAAATTTTCCAATATCTTTGAGTTAATATTTTATAAAGAATCTCCTTTTCTTTATGGCTCATAACTAAAACCAGATTTATGGGCTTTCTTGCTGTTCTTATTAAGACAATAAGCCTTTGTTTTGTTATTCATTCTTGCGCTTCTTCTTGCGGTAGTTTTAAAGACAATAGAGACAATAGGGACAATCTTTAATTTTCTTACGCTAAAAATTTGTTCAAAAATAGGCCAAAAAATAATTGTCCCTATTGTCTCTATTGTCTTTAAAACAACCGCAAGCCAGAAACATAAATTTTTTGTCTTTACAAACATCAAAACACGCCTCCCCTGCACAAGGCAGAGGAGGCGTGTTTTAAAATGTTATAACGTTAACGTCAGCGTTACGTTTTGTCATGCTTATTGCTTCATCACCTTCTTGGCGTTAAGCTTATTGACCTTGACGAGGTAGACGCCGCTACCAAGCTGTGAGGCATCAACCACAGCAGCATGGGCGCGTGTCACGAGAGAGCCGTTGACGGCAAACACCTTGACGTCGGTCACGGTCTCGGGAGCGTCGATAACGAGCTTGTCGCCCTCGAAACGGATCTGCAGATTGTCTTCCTCAGCCTCTACGCTGCCGATGCCTGTCTCGATGTCCTTGACGATGGTGAGCGCTTTTGCAGCAGGAGTGATGGTCTCGTTGTTTGTTGTCGGTATGGCAAGCACGCCGAGGCGGTTGCCTGTGCATACGAGGTTGCCGGCATAGTCGAAGTGCATCTGATAGATGTAACTATTGGTGTTGGCTACGCCCGACTTGAACGAACCACGGTGCTTGAGCACGGGCTCGGTTTCCGACTTCCATGTCACGTCGAAGAACTGAAGCACACCCTTCGCGTCGTTGACAACCAGCATCTTGCCGTCGTTGCTTACAGCGAAGCCCGCGCCGCCAGTGGCGTCGAACAGCTCGACGTTGTCGCCCTCGCCGCTATTGAAGGTGATCTTTCCTTCGCGTGTAACATAAACCAATGATGGCACGCCCTTGCTGTTGTTGCCGCTGCCACGAATCTGCGATACCCATGCACCGCCGTCGCGACCAGCCACGATGTGTATGTTTCCATTGATCATGTATCCGCCTACGCCTAAGGTGTAAGAAGGTGCCTTGTTCCACTCGTTCAGCAGTGTGCCGTCTTCCTGACCGATGTTGTAAACACAAACCTCGTTTTTAGGAGTCCAGTCTTCGTTGGCAACATATACCTTGGTGTTGGCACCTGTTCCGCCGAAGGCGATTCCCACAGTTGAAGATCCCACGTTGGCACCGTCGTTGGTGAACAAGCCGTTGCTCTGGCGTGTGCCAATGAAGAACTGCTGATACTGGTAACCCTCGTCGGCCATCTTGGCGGGATCGGCAATGTAAACGCCTGAAGGGCCGTCAGACCATTCGGTCATCCAAACCTTGCCCTCGGGGTCGGCAGCCATACGATAGTTGCTTGACGGTGCGTTGTAGCCACGGTAGGGCGTATTGTTTACGCGGTTGAAGGTCTGGTCGTAAGCATAGATGCCGTTGGCGGCATTGCCTTTGCCTACGCGGTTATTGATGTAGATGTAGCCAAAGTAAGGCGACTCGGGTGCTGTGATGACAGCGTTTCCGCTTAAGAAGCCGCTGTATACATCTTTGTCGGCATATACCTTCGTTATCTTTGTCACAGCCTCGCCACGCAGACGTACAGCCCAGTTGAGCGTTGTGCCGACGTTGCCCGGCAGCTCGTCCTGAGAGATGCAGAACTTGTTGTCGCCTTCTTTCACATCGACGGTCTTGCTGCCCTTCTCGTTGCCCTCGGCATCGGTGAAGACGATGGCTGCGTCGGTAGCGTTGTCGTTGGCCTTGAAGGTAAGGGTGTAAGAGCCATCGCTCTCGCGCACGCTGCGCAGGTCGTAAGCGTAGATGTTCTTCACGACGGGCTGAGCCACACCCTCTGTTGTGAAGGTGGTGAGCGTCTTGCCATGGAGAAGACTGAGCGTTATGCCGTCGGCGTTGGCCTTTGCGCCGGCAGCCATAGTCGTTGTGGCGTCGGCTTCAGCCAGACTTGTAGTCTCCGACTTGACCAGTGTGGCTTTGTCGAGACCCTCTGTGATGTCGAACAGATGCACGCCGCCCACCTTCTCGTCCTGCAGGAACGGTGTCACCATAAACTGGTGTCCGGCATACTTGAAGAACTGTATGCCGTGAGCTGCTGCATCGACAGCATCGGCGGCACACTTGCTTACAACGTTGGCATCGGCAGCTTGTGCTCCCTCTGTCATGCTGAACTCAATAGGCAGACCTGCCTCGCCGTCAATGACGAAGTTGTCGTCGGTGCGTGGAGAAACGGTCAGCTGCATGGCGCTGCCTTGACATTTCTCGCCAAACGTTGCGCCCTTTGAAGAGCCACGGAAACTTGTGGTAGAGAGCTTGCCTTCAACCACGGTCATGATGAGGTAGCGCAGGGCCTTGCTTGAACCTGCCGATATGCCAGTGGTGACCACCTGACACTCGTCAGAGTCGCCGTTCACGGTCAGACCACGCCCCATGTCTGTAAGGTAGAAGTTGCACGAGTTGTCTGTCGTGAACCATGTTTTGGGAGCCTCGTCGAACGAGTTCCAGATATACACGTTCAGCTGTCCGCGCTTGTAGCCATCTTCAACCTGATTGTCGCTAAATTGTGTGCGCACGCTGTTTACGCCAACCAGCTTGCCGTCGGCAGTGAAGGCGATGTCGTTGAGGCTTGAGTAGAAGCCCTTGTCGTCAGCGCTGCCTTCAACCAGTCCTTCTACAGACAGCTCTTTCTCTATTACGCGCTTCTTGTTATTAATAAGGTAGAGGTGCGGTGTCTTTGCATCGTTGGTGAGCACAACCGTCGAGTCGCCACGCACGAGCATGCGCTTCACGGTGCCTTCGAGCATGAGGTCGCTTGAAGCCTGTGCAAACTCGAGCTGTGTGGGTGCGAGCGTCATGCCGTCGAGGGTAGGCTCATTGTAGTTGGGGTAGAGCACCACTGGCGGCTCATAGTCGGTAGCCTCTACATGCAGCTTGGCATAAGAGGTCTCGTTGGCTTTCACCTCAACGGTTATGTCGTCGTCGCCAAACAGGGGCTTGTAGCCCTCTTTCTCCACCTGGAAGGTGTATTTGCCGGGCTTCAGTCCGCTGAACACGAACACGCCGTTATAGTTGTCGTCGACCTGATAGGTCTTCACCACGGCACCGTTCTGCATGAGGTTCACCTTCGCGCCGTTGATCGGCAACCACTGGTCGTCGGTGTTGGGAGCATAATGGTAGAGGTTATTCACAATCTTCTCGTGCAGGTCTTTCACGGTACCCATGATGTAGCCAGTGGTCTCGGGTGTGAGGCCGTAATAGTCGCACACGCCGCGAGCCACGAGCACACCCTCCTGTCCGCACCAGTCTTTGTTGAGTGCACGGTGACGTGCCGGCTGATAGGTGTGGAAATAGCCCTCAAGCAGGAAGCCCGGTGTGCCGTGTTTAAGCACGCCGAGGTAGCCTGTGTAGGTGCCGTAGGTGCCGTAGCGTGTGCTTGAGCTGCCATAGAACGACACGTCGCCACGCAGGTTGGGCCTGTCCTTTCCGTAATAGCTCTGTGGGTCTATCTGGTCTTGCCAGTGGCGTGGCCAGCAGGTCTTTGCCATGTCTTTGCTGCCAGCGGCATAGTCTTCGCTGTCGGTGCCTCGATAGAGGAAGAGCGGATAGTTGGTGTTGGAGCCTTCATTTGCCGAGTTAGAGTGGATCGAGATAAACATGTCCATGTTGTTGGCATCCACCTCCTCGCAGATCTCTGACAGGCTGCGGTTATATTTGTCCTCGTCGGCTGCTCCCTTGACATAGGGGAACGGGCCGTTCAGCGTGCGCGAGAAGAGGATGTTCTTATGCTTCACGCCCATGCGTTCGAGCGTGCGCCCCAGCTCGAGACACTTCCACAGGTTAGTGTTCGACTCGTAGAAGCCGCAGGTGTCGGGACGTCCCGTTTCGAGAGCAGGGTAGGGAATGGTTGTCATGGGTCGGTCGTTGGGACCCCATGAGCCGTGACCGGGGTTGATGTAGACACGCAGCTCTTCAGCTGTCTTTTTGCTCTGAGCCAGCGACACGCTGGCTGTCATTACTGTTGCAGCCATTGCCGCACACAAAAGTAACAATCTTTTCATGGTAATGGCTATTTAGAAACGTTAATGATGTAAGCTTGGCCTGCGGGCGTGGTGAACGCGATCTTTCCTGCCTTAGGCGCGGGCTTGGGATATTGGGCTATCACAGAGTTGTCGGTGAGCGTTTGCTGTGTGCCGTCGAGCGTTGTTGCAACGATTGCAGACGACACCACCACTTCGCCGTTGTCCTGGTCGTTCATGCCTATAACGATGCTGTCGTCGTACCATTTGGGAGCACGCAACGTGCCAAGGCTCTTGATGTTCTTGCCGTTAAGGTCGCACACAAAGGCGCCTACGCCGCAAACATAATAAAGGACCTTCTGTCCGTCGGGTGAGAGCGACGGCCAGATGTAGCTGTGGTCTGTGCCGTTGGGCGAGAACACCGCTGTCTTGCCGTTCTTGGTGAGCATGAGCTGACGGTTGTTGATGCTCAGCACGGGCTGCTTCTCTGCCTTTTTGCCGTTGAACGACTTGGCTTTGAGCTTGCCCTTGTTCACGATCATCGCGTTGCTGCCGCTCAGACGCACACCCTGAAGGTCGCGCGTAGCGTCTTGAAGCACGAGCTTGCTGCCCGTGTTCAGGTCAACGGTGTTGAGCGATGTCATGCGCAGGCGCTTCGGCGTGAAGGTTGTTTCACGATACAGCACCGTGTTGCCGTCGGCAGAGAAACGGGCCTCATAGCCCGCGCCCTCGCTGTTGGTCAGCACAACGGTTTTGCCAGAAGACGGTTCAAAACTCTTCAGTCCTTCGTGGGCTCCTGTTGTCAGCAACAGGCGGTTGCCGTCGGGACTGATGTCGGCAACCATCTCACAGCCGTCAGGCAATGTGACTTGCTCCACACTCTGAACGCTAAACACTTGCGCCATCACGGAGAGTGGTAGGAACATAGCAAGCATAAATAAAGGTTTTCTCATAGTGGAATTGTTTAAATTGTGTGAGAATAAATAATAGTAAAAGATTTTTCTTTAGATTGTCCACAAAAGTAAATAAAATAAGAATTGGATGCAAATTTTGTTTGTGAAAATTAATGAATTTTAATGAAACTGTGCAGAAGCGCATTTCTCAAACTCTCGTAACGATGCCGTGTTACGGGAACGGTGATGAGAAAGGTGAGACTTAAAACTTGTTAATTTGTGGCTTTTTAGATATGTTATTAAATGTTTTTTGTATCTTTGCTCGCTGAATGACTTCTGACCAAAGTTAGAAAAAGAAATTCTTGCTAATATTCAACCTAAATATTTATAATCCTTATGCAAAAAAGACCTGTAAAACTGCTGAAGTTTTTAGCCGCCATTGTAGGAATAGCGCTGTTGGCTGCCTGTAGCGGTGACGATGACACGTTAACCGATTCAACCGTCACACCTCCCCCTTCTGTGTCGAAGAACCCCACGCCCGGTGAGAACGTTACCCCCGTTCTGCCCGAGAAAGATTTTCGTGCGGTATGGATGGCTACCGTCGATCACATTGACTGGCCAAACAGCATGGGCAGCACTTCTAGAGCGGCAGAAAGTCAGAAAAAATATTATCTGCGTTACCTTGACTCTCTGCAAGCTCTCAATATTAACGCCGTGATGTTTCAGGTGCGCCCCATGGCCGATGCTTTCTACGACTCGCCCTATGAGCCGTGGTCGAAGTATATCACAGGTCACCGTGGAAAGAAGCCGTTATATGACCCGCTGTCATGGCTCATCAACGAGACACATAAGCGCGGCATGCAGTTTCATGCTTGGATGAACCCTTACCGCATTGCTACACGCTCGGGTGCATCAGCCTCTTTCCCCACACTGGAAAGCACCATCCCTGCAGAATGGGTGAAAGACTATAACAAGGTGCGCATCTATAACCCTGCCCTGCCAGAGGTGCGCCAACGCATTGCCGACATCGTGGCAGACCTGTTGCAGAAATTTGATGTCGACGGCATACACTTTGACGACTACTTCTATCCGTCGCTCACCTCGGGTGAGTCGATGAACGATAATGCAGAATATCAGAAATATGGCAGCGGTCAGGGAATTGCCAACTTCCGTCGTGCCAACGTAGACGCCATGATTAACAAAGTGAGGGAGACCATACATGCCGTGCGCCCCAACTGTCTGTTCTCGGTGTCGCCACAGGGCAACTACGACAACGACTATAACTCGATGTATTGTGACGTGAAGAAATGGTCGCAGAACGGAATGATCGACGTGCTTATACCGCAGATCTATTGGAGCACCCAGAAATATTTTGAACCTCGTCTGAAGCAGTTCGCTGACTTCTGCACTAAGTCAAACTTTATGGTGGGCTACGGTCTCTACCGTTTCAACGGTCAGGCTACCGATCCTTATTACCAGACCAATGCCGACTTTAAGAAGCAACTTGGCATTGCCTACGCCAACAAGAAGGTGAAGGGTGCAATATTCTTCAGCGCCAAATGGATGCTGAGCGATCCCGTAAAGACTAACGAGGTGATAAAGGAGCAGTTTGACAAGCTGGAGCTGCCCCCTTATCTCGGTGTTGAGACGATGGTGCAGCCTGCTGCGCCCGAGAACGTCAAGGCCGATGGCAAGATGCTCTCGTGGGACGCTGTGCCCGACTGCTATTATGCCGTTTATCGCAACAACGGCGACGGCAACGTGGCTACGCTTGTGAAGATTACCTACGACACCGAGGTTGAGGTGCCTGAGAACGGCAACTACTTCGTGACGGCTCTCACCAGGGGTCTGAACGCCGAGAGCATGATCTCTAAGGTCGTGACATGTGGCGAGGGAACATCAGGCATTCCTGACATCACCATGTAAGGGAGGAGCTTTAAAAAAGCATTGACGTTTGGGCACAGTCTTCACATGTCGGAGGCTGTGCCCAAATTGTTTTTGACGCTCAATTTGTGTGGTTGAGGATAATTTCGTATCTTAGCGGCGTAAAAGAACAGAAACAAAGAAAAAGAAAAAACAAGAAATATGAACAACGAACAACTGATGCGCAGGGCCATAGCCCTGTCAGAGGAGAGTGTGCGCAACGGAGGAGGACCCTTCGGTGCCGTCATAGCACGTCAAGGCGTCATCGTGGCAGAAGCGTCAAACAGCGTGACCATAGACAACGACCCCACAGCACATGCTGAGGTCAACTGCATACGCCGCGCCGCCGAGCGTCTGCGCACGTTCGACCTCTCGGACTGCGAGATCTACACCTCTTGCGAGCCATGTCCCATGTGTCTGGGTGCCATCTATTGGGCACGCCTCGACAAGATCTATTATGCCAACGACCGCAAGGATGCCGCCACCATTGGCTTCGACGACGACTTTATCTACAACGAGATACCGCTCAAGCCCGCCGACCGCCACAAACCCATGCTGCCGCTGCTGCGCGAGGAGGCACTGAAGGCTTTCCGCATGTGGGAAGAGAACGACAAGAAAACGGAGTATTAAGCCGCTCATCATTAATGGCATATTTCTGCTCATAGAGCATATTAATGGCCTTTGCTTAGTTAATTTCTTATAAATGGCCATTGTTTGGCGATAAAAACCGTAACTTTGCACATTCTGAAAAAAGCTTTTTTAAAGATGTCATGTATTTTGAGTATTGATACGAGCACAAATGTGTGCTCTGTGGCTGTGAGTGAGAACGGCGCCTGCATCTATCACGATGAGGACAAGACCGGACCCAACCACGCCGAAAAACTGGGAGTGTTTGTTGATCAGGCAATGTCGTTTACCGATAGTCACGCCATACCGTTCGACGCGGTGGCTGTGAGCAGCGGACCAGGTTCTTACACCGGTCTGCGCATCGGCGTGTCCATGGCTAAGGGCATCTGCGTGGGTCGCGACCTGAAGCTTGTCTCGGTGCCTACGCTCGAGCTGCTCTGCGTGCCTGTGCTGCTGCACCACGACGACCTGGAGGAGAATGCCCTGCTGTGCCCGATGATCGACGCACGCCGCATGGAGGTGTATGCTGCCGTCTATGACCGCTCGCTGCGCGAGGTGCGCGAGACCGGTGCCGACGTGGTGACAGCCGACACATACAAGGAGTTTCTTGACCGCGGACCCGTCTATTTCTTCGGCAACGGTGCGGCAAAGTGTATGGAGGTAATAAATCATCCCAACGCCCACCTGATCGAGGGCATTGAACCCGAGGCAAGGTGGATGTTCCCCTTGGCAGAGAGGCGCATCATGCAAGAGCAGTTTGAGGATGTGGCTTATTTCGTGCCCCACTATCTCAAAGACTTTGTGAGCAAGAAGCCAAAGAGCTTGCTCTGATTTGTTACAAGCAAAAAATTTTTAAGATATGAATATCGAAGGACTCGATTATAACACACAACGCGAGAAGCTCGTTCTACCAGAGTATGGCCGCGAGGTGCAGAGCATGGTCGACTATGCTGTGGCACTGACGAACCGTGCCGACAGACAGCGTTGCGCCAACGCCATCGTTGCCATCATGAAGCGCATGTTTCCGCAACCCGCAGAGACAGAGGGCTATGAGCGCAAGCTGTGGGATCATCTCGCTCTGATGAGCGACTTTAAGCTCGACATCGACTATCCCTACGACATTGAAGAGGCAAGAACCATCCAGTCGAAACCATCGCCTATGCCTTATCCCATGAAGCGCATACCTGTGCGCCATTATGGAAGCATGATGTTCGAGATTTTTGAGAAGCTGAAGGAGCTGCCCGACGGACATGAGCGTGAGGAGTTGATACGCTTGGCTGCCAACCAGATGAAGCGCGACCTCGTGCTCTGGGGACACGGCTCGTCGGACGACGAGAAGGTGGCATCGGATCTTGCCAACTTCACCGACGGCAAGGTGCAGCTCGACCTCGACACCTTCAAGTTTGACAAGATCGAGGTGAAGGAGCAGGAGCGCAGACGAGGAAGAAGAAAATAATTGAACAGCAAAAGAAAAAGCAGCAGTGGACTATAACGATTTCTACAAAATAGGAAAGATCGGCAAGCCTCACGGTGTGAAAGGCGAGGTGAGCTTCATGTTTGACGACGACGTGTTTGACCGCACGGATGCCGACAGGCTCATGTTGTCGGTGGACGGCATCCTGGTGCCGTTCTTTCTCGAAGAGTATCGCTTCAAGAGCAACGAGACGGCGCTGGTGAAGTTTTGCGATGTCGACACACAGGATGAGGCCCGCGAGCTGACTGGCTGCGACGTGTTCTTCCCACGCCATCTCGCCGATGAAGACGAGGACCACCTGTCATGGGCGCAGATTGTGGGCTACACGCTCGTCGACGCCGCCACCGGACGTGTGGTGGGAGAGATAGAGAGCGTGGACGACTCGACGATGAACCTCCTCTTCCAGGTGCGCACAGCCGACGGCGACGAGGTGCTCGTACCTGCTCACGAAGAGCTGATAAGAAACATCGACACCGAAGAGCGACGGATGGAGCTTGAGCTGCCCGAAGGTCTGCTCGACCTGTAAGACAAGGCTTGACCACGTTCCTTAAACAAAGATAAAACAATGAAGAAACAACAGATATGCATCTTGGGCTCAACAGGTTCCATAGGCACCCAGGCCCTCGACGTTATTGAACAGCATTCCGACCGCTATGAGGCCTACTGTCTCACTGCCAACAACCGCGTGGACGAGTTGGCAGCACAGGCGAGGAAGTTTAACCCCGCAGCCGTGGTCATTGCCAACGAGGCACATTATGACCGCCTGAAGCAACTGCTTGCCGACATGCCCGACATCAAGGTCTATGCTGGAGCCGATGCGCTGTGCCAGATTGTAGAGGCAGGACCCATCGACATGGTGCTCACCGCCATGGTGGGCTTCTCTGGTCTGGCACCCACCATCCATGCCATCAAGGCGCGTAAGAAGATCTGTCTTGCCAACAAGGAGACGCTGGTGGTGGCAGGCGAGCTGGTGTGCCGTCTGGCAGCAGAGAACCGTGTGCCTATCTTGCCCGTGGACAGCGAGCACTCGGCAATCTTCCAGAGCATCGTGGGCGAGGGTGACAACCCGATAGAGAAAATTCTGCTTACAGCATCGGGAGGACCGTTCCGCAAGTTTACGCTCGACCAGATGCGCGACGTGACAGCCGCCGACGCTCTCAAGCACCCCACCTGGAACATGGGTGCAAAGATCACGATCGACTCGGCATCGATGATGAACAAGGGCTTTGAGGTCATAGAGGCAAAATGGCTCTTTGGCGTGCCTGCCGACAAGATACAGGTGCTCGTCCACCCGCAGAGCATCGTCCACAGCGCTGTGCAGTTTTGCGACGGTGCGGTGAAGGCGCAGCTCGGCGTGCCCGACATGCGTCTGCCCATACAGTATGCCTTCTCGTTCCCCGACCGCTTGCCGCTCAACGGCGACCGTCTGGACCTGTTCAAGCAGCCACTCGAGTTTTTTGAACCTGACCTGGAGAAGTTCCGCTGTCTGGCTCTCGCCTTCGAGTCGATAAAGCGCGGCGGCAACATGCCGTGCATCGTCAACGCTGCCAACGAGGTGGTGAACGAGGGCTTCCGCAAGGGCCGCTGCTCGTTCCTCGGCATGGGCGAGATCATTGAGAAGACCATGGCCAAGGCCACATTCTCTGCCACGCCCGACTATGACACCTACATAGCGACCGATGCTGAGGCACGCCGCATTGCCGCCGAGCTGATGGCTCTGGCATAGACAGACTTGCGCTATGCCCCTGTTTCTCAAAGATAAAAAAGAGGATAAAAAATAAAAAACAAGTAATAATGGCCTTGCATTCAATTGCTTAAGGCAACCGCTTTTCAACACATGGAAATATTTCTGATCAGATTGCTACAGTTCATGCTGGCAATCTCCATCTTGGTGCTGCTCCATGAGGGTGGCCACTTTTTCTTCTCAAAGCTCTTCGGCGTAAGGGTGGAGAAATTTTATTTGTTCTTTGACCCTTGGTTCCACCTCTTCGAGTTCAAACCCAAGAAGAGCGACACCACCTATGGTGTGGGTTGGCTTCCGCTGGGCGGCTACTGCAAGATCTCGGGCATGATAGACGAGTCGTTTGACACCGAACAGATGAAGAAGCCCGCTGAACCGTGGGAGTTCAGGTCGAAGCCGGCATGGCAGCGACTGCTCATCATGGTGGGCGGCGTGCTCGTAAATTTTGTACTTGCACTCTTCATCTACTCTATGTGTCTGTTCTATTGGGGTGACAATTACATCTCAACGAAGGACATGACGATGGGAATGAAGTTTAACGACGAGGCCAAGGCCATGGGCTTCAAGGACGGCGACATCATGGTGGGCACAGAGAAAGGCCAGTTCAAGGATTTTGGTGCCGACATGTTCCGCGACCTGTCTGAGGCCAAGCGTGCCGACATCATACGCGACGGCAAGGCCATGTCGGTGGCGCTGCCTGGCGACATCAACCTGTTGGGCATGCTGAAGAGCACGCCTCAGTTTGCGCGTCCCATGATTCCCGCACTTGTAGACAGCATTGTGGCAGGAAGCATTGCGCAGAAGATCGGCTTGCAGAAGGGTGACCGCATCATAGCTGTCAACGGCAAGACGATTGACTCGTACAACGAGTTCACCAACGAGGTGGGACGAAGCCGCGACATGCTCGCAGCAGCGCAGACCCACAAGGACAGCATCAAGGCACGCACCGTGCAGATAAGCTTTGTGCGCACAGCCAACGGTGCCGCGTCAACCAACGACACGCTCACGGCCAAGCCCACGCTCACCGAGAAGATGGAGTTCGGATTTGCTGTGAAGCCACTCATCGATTATTATAAGCCCACCCATGTGGGCTATGGCTTCTTCGAATCGTTCCCCGCAGGTGTGAAATATGGATGGGACGTGCTTGCAGGTTATGTGGGCGACATGAAGTATGTGTTCTCTGCCGACGGTGCCAAGTCGCTTGGCGGATTCGGAGCCATCGGCAGCTTGTTCCCGCCCGTGTGGGACTGGCACATGTTCTGGCTGATGACGGCTTTCCTGAGCATCATCCTTGCGTTCATGAACATCTTGCCCATACCCGCGCTCGATGGCGGTCATGTGCTCTTCTTGCTCTATGAGATGATCACGCGCCGCAAGCCCAGTGAGAACTTCATGATCCGTGCCGAATATGTGGGCATTGGCATCCTCATGCTTCTCATGATCGTGGCAAACCTCAACGACATCTTGCGCTGGCTGGGGTATATGTAAGAGATAAAGGAGTGCTTGTCTACGACGGCATAAGATATAGGATTAGGAGCTAAGATGCTTTTCGCGATGTTCAAACGAGGAGGCTTCTTAGCTCCTAATTTTTATTTTAACCCAAATCGGTCGTTAGGGCTAATTATCCCAAATCGGTCATTAGGCTAATCTTGAGTTAAAAAAGATTAATGGTTTACACATAATAAGAATAAAACGAGTAAATTTGTGCTCACTTATAATAACCGTTTACAAACGCCATTTATATTTCTTAAACTTAAGATACATCTAATAATTTTTATTATGAAAAAACTACAAATTCTGGCAGCAGCGCTGCTCTTCCATTTGGGCTGTTTCGCACAGCAGGCTTTGTTTGACCATGTGTCTGTGCTCTCGCCCGAGGTTAACGACAACAAAACCGTTACCATACGTCTAAGTGCTCCCGAGGCCCGCAAGGTGCAGGTAACGGGTGATTTCCTTCCACCGCGTATCGTGGAAAACTCTCATGGCAAGTTCGAACAGGCCGGCATCGTGGATCTGAAGAAAGACGAGAAGGGCGTGTGGACCTTTACCAGCGACAAGCTCTCGCCTGAGCTTTACTCGTATAACCTTATTGTGGACGGATTGAAGATTATTGACCCGTCAAGCGTCTATATTCAGCGCGACATCACCTCAGAAACAAACATTTTTATCATAACAGAGAAGAAAGGCGACTGTGGCGACCTGTACAGCGTGAACGAGGTGCCTCACGGAAACCTTGAAAAGGTGTGGTATCCGTCGCCCACACTGAAGATGCAGCGCCGCATGACGGTGTATACGCCGGCAGGATATGATAAGGGAAAGAACTATCCCGTGATGTATCTGCTGCACGGCGCCGGTGGCGACGAGAACGCCTGGAGCGAGTTGGGCCGTGCCGCTCAGATCATGGATAACCTCATTGCCGCAGGCAAGGCAAAGCCTATGGTGGTGGTGATGACCAATGGCAACCCCACCTGTCAGGCAGCTCCCGGCGAGTGGTCGGCTGGCATGTATGTGCCGTCGGCTATGGGCATAAAGGGGGTTAAGCCTGCTGCCACGATGGACGAGAGCTTTCCTGACGTGATGAACTATATAGAGAGCCACTATAAGGTGAGCAAGGACAAATCGCAACGCGCCATCTGCGGTCTGTCGATGGGTGGTGGCCACTCGTTCGACATCTCACGCCGTTTCCCCGACAAGTTCGATTATATAGGCCTGTTCTCTGCCGGCTTTAACGTGGGCGGTGGAGACCGCTCCAGCTTATACGAAAGAATGTCTTCCAACAAGGAGTTTGGTGCTCAAATGGCGAAGCTGTTTGCAGGCAAACCAAAGCTCTACTGGATTGGCATAGGCAAGACCGACTTCTTGTATGACATGAATGCCGACCTGCGCCACTTCCTTACGGATCACAAATATCCCTACACCTATGTGGAGACCGAGGGAGGACACATCTGGCGCAACTGGCGCCTGTATCTCACCGAGTTTGCGCAGAAACTGTTCAAGTGATTGGTTTGAAACTCATGCTCCGTTTTCTCACCATATCCAACATAACAGATCTGTTTGACATGAGATGACGGAACAAGGAAATTGTCGGGAGGCAAAGGAAGAAACCTCCCGACAATTTCCTTTTTTTATAATAGGTGCTCAAGATTAATCGCATATATGGATCTTATAAAAAAAGGTTAATGCTTAATATCTGACAAAATGTAGACCTTTATGTCTTATATTTGGGAAATTATTACTAACTTTGGCTCAAAATAATAATATTGTCAGTTATGGAAGACTCAATAAAGCAAATTGGACAACGCCTGAAGGGCCTCCGCGAGGTGCTTGACATCCCTGCTGAAGAAGTGGCAGAGGTGTGTGGCGTGTCGCTCGAACATTACCTTAAGATGGAGGAGGGCAATGCAGATCCCTCGGTCTATCGTCTCTCAAAAATATCGAAACGCTATGGCATTGCCCTTGACGTGCTGCTCTTCGGCGAGGAGCCACGCATGAAAGGCTATTTCCTTACACGTCGGGGCAAGGGTCTGGGCGTTGAACGAAGCAAAGACTATAAGTATCAGAGTCTTGCAAGCGGGTTTCAAGGACGTGAGGTTGATCCTTTCCTTGTGACCGTCGACCCGTTGCCTGGCGATGCGAACCACAACAAGAACTCGCACGCAGGACAGGAGTTTGACTTTGTCTTGAGAGGAGAACTTGAAATCACCATCGGCGATAAGGTCATGGTTCTGCACGAAGGCGACAGCATCTATTTTGATGCCTCGCAGCAACACTGCATGCGTGCGATAGGAGAGAGCAAGGTGACATTTTTGTGTGTGGTCATTTAAAAAGGCCATTGAACGATTAAGGCCATTGAACGATTAAGACCATTGAACGATTTAGACGATTTAACGTTAAAGATGATAGAACGATTCCTGACGCAGACCCATTTTACCTCTGAAGAGGATTATAGGAAAAATCTGCATTTTAACATACCCGAGAATTTTAATTTCGCCTACGACGTGATGGACGTGTGGGCAGAGGAGCAACCCGACAAGGTGGCGCTCATTTGGACCAACGACGAAGGTGAGGAAAAGATTTTTACGTTTGCCGACATCAAACGCGAAAGCGACCAGACGGCAGCCTACTTTGCCTCGCTCGGCATTGGACATGGCGACATGGTCATGATTATCCTCAAACGCCGTTATGAGTGGTGGCTTACAATGCTTGCCCTGCATAAGCTCGGTGCCATCGCCATACCCGCCACGCACATGCTCACAAAGCACGACATCGTGTATCGCAACAACCGCGCAAGCGTGAGGGCTATAGTGTGTGTGGGCGAGGAGTATGTGCTCACACAGGTGAGCGAGGCCATGAGCGAGAGTCCGACCGTGCACACTCTTATCTCTGTTGGTCCCGAGGTGCCCGACGGGTTCCACGACTGGCATAAAGAGTGGCAGAACGCTCCTGCCTTTGTGCGCCCCAACCACGTCAACACCAACGACGACACCATGCTGATGTATTTTACCAGCGGAACCAGTGGCGAACCCAAGATGGTGGCTCACGATTTTCTCTATGCTCTCGGACATCTCACCACGGGTGTGTTCTGGCATAACCTCAGCGAAGACAGCATACACCTCACCGTGGCCGACACGGGATGGGGCAAGGCCGTGTGGGGTAAGTTTTACGGACAGTGGTTTGCTGGAGCCGCCGTGTTTGTGTTCGATCATGAGAAGTTTACGGCAGAGAAAATATTGCGTAAGATAGAGCAATACCACATCACCTCGTTCTGTGCGCCCCCGACGGTCTACCGTTTCATGATTCGTGAGGATTTCTCTCAATATGACCTCTCGTCGCTGCGCTATTGCTGTACGGCGGGCGAGGCGCTTAACGCTGCTGTCTATGACAAGTTCTACGAGCTGACGGGCATACGCCTGATGGAGGGCTTTGGCCAGACAGAGACCTGCATGACGCTCGGAACAATGCCGTGGATGACGCCCAAGCCAGGATCTATGGGCAAGCCCAACGCTCAGTATGACATCGATCTCTTGAAGCCCGACGGCACACCGTGTGAGGATGGTGAGAAGGGACAGATCGTGGTGCGTGTGGGCGACGTGAAGCCCCTCGGACTGTTCAAGGGCTACTATCGCGATGACAAGCTCACACGTCAGGCATGGCACGACGGCATCTATTATACTGGCGACATGGCATGGCGCGATGAGGATGGCTACTACTGGTTTGTGGGGCGCATTGACGACGTGATAAAGAGTAGCGGCTACCGCATTGGCCCGTTTGAGGTGGAGAGTGCGCTGATGACACACCCCGCCGTGGTCGAGTGTGCCATCACAGGTGTGCCCGACGATATCCGTGGCATGGTGGTCAAGGCCACCGTGGTGCTGGGCAAGGAGTGGAAAGACAAGGCTGGCGATGAGCTTGTTAAGGAGCTGCAAAATCATGTTAAGCATGAGACAGCACCTTATAAGTATCCGCGCATCATCGAGTTTGTGGATGAACTGCCAAAGACCATCAGCGGCAAGATCAGAAGAGTGGAGATTAGGGAAAAAGACAAGAAATAAACATTCCACATTTGAATAGAATAGTTATAAAGGTGGGCAGCAATGTGCTGACCCGCAACGACGGAAAATTAGATGTCACCCGCATGTCGGCAATTGTAGACCAGGTGGTGTGGCTGAGAAAGCATGGCTATGAGGTCATACTCGTGTCATCGGGTGCTGTGGCAGCCGGACGCGCAGAGCTGCATGTGGGCCATAAGCTCGACAGCGTGGAGCAGCGACAGCTGTTTTCGGCCATCGGCCAGGTGAAGCTCACGGGGCTTTATTATGACCTCTTCCGCGAGTATGGTGTCCGCATAGGGCAGGTGCTCACCATGAAGGAGAACTTTGCGTCGCGACGTGAATATCTGAACCAGCGCGCATGTATGGGGGTTATGCTTGAGAACGGCGTCATCCCTGTGGTCAACGAGAACGACACGGTGAGCGTGACCGAGCTGATGTTTACCGACAACGACGAGCTGTCAGGACTTATTGCCACGATGATGGGAGCTGAGCGTCTTGTCATCTTAAGCAACATCGACGGCATCTACACGGGCAGTCCTGCAGACCCGCAGTCGAAGCTCATCACAAAGGTGGAGCCTGGTCGCGACCTTAGCGAATATATACAGCAGGAGAAGAGCGGTTTCGGACGCGGCGGCATGACGACCAAATGTAACATTGCCCGCAAGGTGGCTGATGAAGGCATTGAGGTGATAATTGCCAACGGCAAGCGCGACAACATCCTGCGCCTGTTGGTCGAGAACGCTGAAGACACGCCGCACACCACGTTTGTGGCAAACAAACAGGCGGCGTCGGGCGTGAAGAAATGGATCGCTCACAGCGAGAGCTTTGCTAAAGGCATAGTGCGCGTCAACGCCAAGGCTGCCGAGGCGCTGATGGGCAGCCGAGCGGTGAGTCTGCTTATGGTGGGCGTCACTGCCGTTGAAGGCGACTTTGAAGAGGGCGACATCGTGAACATCATTGCTCCTGACGGACGAAAGATCGGTTTGGGACGTAGCGCCTACAGCAACACCGAGGCAACGGCTCTGGTGGGCAAGCACGACGTGAAGCCTATTGTGCATTACGATTATTTGATAGTTAACGAGTTGACGAGTTGATAAGTTTACAAGTTGACGAGTTTATAAGTTGACGAGTTCTTGCTGAAGCAAGCGGCAAAGCCGAGCGGACAAACTAACGGAATTTAAGAAGATGGACGCAGAAAACATAAAGATATTTGAACAGGTGAAGGCGGCAAGCACCACGCTTGCTGCCATTGATGACGACACAAAAAACAAGGTGCTGCTGGCTGTGGCCGATGCCATTGCCGACAACGCACACGCCTTGCTCGATGCCAACGCCAACGATCTGGAACGCATGGACAAGGCGAACCCTCTGTATGACCGACTGATGCTCACCCCTGAGCGCCTTGAAGGCATTGCTGCCGACATGCGTCATGTGGCAACGTTGCCATCGCCCCTCGGCCATACGCTCTCTCAGCGCACGTTGCCTAACGGCCTGCGTCTGCGCAAGGTGAGTGTGCCGTTCGGTGTGATCGGCATAATCTATGAGGCACGCCCAAACGTTAGCTTCGATGTGTTCTCGCTTTGTTTCAAGAGCGGCAACGCCTGTGTGCTCAAGGGCGGCAAGGATGCCGACAGCAGCAATAGAGCCATCATCGACGTCATTCATAAGGTGCTGCGCCAGCAAGGAATAAGCACCGATGTGGTGCGCCTGTTGCCCGCCACACATGAGGCAACGGCAGACATGCTGAACGCTGTGGGATATGTTGACCTCTGCATTCCGCGTGGAGGAAAAAAGCTCATCAGCTTTGTGCGCGACACGGCTCGCGTGCCGGTCATCGAGACGGGTGCCGGCGTGGTACATGCCTACTTTGACAAGGATGGCGACCTCGACATGGGGCGCCGCATCATCACCAATGCCAAGACACGTCGCGTGAGTGTGTGCAACGCTCTCGACACGCTCGTCATCCATAGCAGCCGACTCGCTGATCTGCCTGCCCTTGTTGCCGACATGGCCCAAAAGAATGTTGAGATATTTGCAGACAGACGGGCTGCCGCAGCTCTTAAAGACTATCCTTATATAAAAGAGGTGAAAGCAGACGAGGAGGACAGCGTCTTCAGCACCGAGTTTATGGATTATAAGATGGGTGTGAAGACGGTCGACTCGCTCGATGAGGCGCTTGCCCATATCGCACGCTTTGGCTCTGGACACAGCGAGTGCATAATAACCGCCGATGCCGATGCCGCTCACCACTTCCAACAGGTGGCTGACGCTGCCTGTGTCTATTGGAACGCTCCTACCAGCTTTACCGATGGTGCGCAGTTCGGGCTTGGTGCCGAGATAGGCATAAGCACGCAAAAGCTTGGCCCACGCGGTCCTATGGGGCTTGAAGAAATCACTACTTATAAGTGGCTGATTGAGGGTGAAGGACAGATACGGAGTTAAGTGAAGAGTGAAGAGTGAAGAGTGAAGAGTGAAAAATCCTTTTGCTTTGCTTTTTAAGTGAAAACAATATAATTAAGAAAAGAGTGGGGATGTTAATGGAAATGTAGAGAAGAGATGTAGAGAACGGCTTTTAAGTAGTAAGTCAAATCTCCTTGTCTACTCGTCTCCTTGTCTCTTTGTCCACTCGTCCGCTCGGCTTTGCCGCTTGCTTCAGCAAGAACTATAAAATAAAAAAAAGATGAATACATTTTTCAACGTCAACGACCTCGGCAACCTGCAGCAGGCATTGGCTGAGGCACAGGAAGTGAAGAACAACCGTTTCGGCTTCCAGCATCTGGGCAAGAACAAGACCTTGCTCATGATTTTCTTTAACAACTCGTTGCGCACACGCCTCTCAACACAGAAGGCGGCCATGAACCTCGGCATGAATGTTATCGTGCTCGACGTGAACGCCGGTGCGTGGAAACTGGAGACAGAACGCGGCGTCATCATGGATGGCGACAAGAGCGAGCATCTGCTTGAGGCCATTCCCGTGATGGGCAGCTATTGCGACCTTATCGGCATACGCTCATTTGCCGGGCTTACCGACCGCGAGTTCGACTATGCCGAGACCATCGTCAACCAGTTTGTGAAATACAGCGGCCGCCCAGTCTTTGCCATGGAGACGGCTACCGTGCATCCGCTTCAGGCTTTCGCTGACCTCATAACCATAGAGGAGCACAAGACCGTTGCGCGTCCTAAGGTGGTGCTGTCATGGGCTCCCCATTGCCGCGCGTTGCCTCAGGCTGTGCCTAACTCGTTTGCCGAATGGATGAATGCTACCGATGTCGACTTTGTGGTGACACATCCCCACGGCTATGAGCTTGACCCCAAGTTTGTGGGCAATGCTTGCATTGAGTATGACCAGATGAAGGCACTTGAGGGTGCCGACTTTGTTTATGCCAAGAACTGGAGTTGCCCAGGCGTGACCAACGCTGCCGACTATGGAAAGATCTTGAGCAAAGACATGTCGTGGACCATCGATGCCGCCCACATGGCTGTGACCAACAACGGCAAGTTCATGCACTGTCTGCCTGTGCGCCGCGGTCTTATCGTTACCGACGACGTGATAGAGAGCCCCAACTCGCTCGTCATACCCGAAGCCGCCAACCGCGAGATCTCTGCCGAGGTGGTAATCAAGCGCATGCTTGAGGCGCTGTAATGTCACCGCTCTCTACACCAAGGCCTCTGTTTTGTTGAGGCCCTTGGCGTGAAGCGCAAGGCGGTGCTAAGTTAAGCATACGAGTGCATGCCGCTGAGAAAATAGTTTACACCGAAATAGGTCATCAACACGCTGAGGAAGGCCAGTAACATGTAGATGTGCATGTGCTGCGCCTTCCTCAGCCATTTTATGTCGGCATGAAGAGGGACAGAATAGATAAGCATCGTTATAAGAGCCCAGGTCTCTTTCGAGTCCCAGCTCCAGTAGCGTCCCCAACTTACGTTTGCCCAGATGGCGCCGATGAAGATGCCGATGGCAATGAGCGCCACGGCAGGGTAGAGCAGAAACTGTGAGAGGGCGGCAAGCTGTTGCTCCTTCTCCTCCTGCTTGCGGTGGTGGGCAATGAGACCTTGCAGACCGATGAGTGCCGTCAGTCCGAACAGGGCGTAGGAGAACATGATGACCATGACGTGGACCGAGAGAAGCGGCGACTGCAGCACAGGCATGAGTTGCGTTATTTGCGGATTGCCGTCGGTTATCATTGCCACGAGCAAGGCAAACGATGAGAGCAACGGACCGAACTGCTTGACGGGCAGGAAACGTTTCTGCATGACGAGGGTGACGATGAGCGTTGCCCACGCCATAAACTGCATGGTCTCGTAACCGTTTGACATGGGCAGATGGCCCGACACAAACCAACGCAGGGTGAGCAACAGGGTGGTGTGTATGAGCATAACCCATGTGAGCACGCTGCTCACGAGGCGCGTCTTCTTCTGTTTCCCGTTGTTGAGGCTAAGCGTCGACACGATGGCAAGCACCAGCGAGAGGGTGAGATAAAGCATGACGGGTAGACGCTGGGCGTTTGTCTTGTTGTAAAAGGTTTCGGTGTAGATGCGAAACTTTGTCGGCACGACCGCCTTGCCCCTCACATGCTGGTAGCTGTAAATTTTCTTTGCTATCTCCTCAGCACGGGCTTTGTCGCCCGTTATGATGCTCTCGGCAAGATAGTCCATCGACTTTTTTATAAACACCAGTTCCTTTTCGTCGAGCTTTAGGTTGCCGAGCGGCTGACCCGGCGCAAACCATTGCATGTGACCCTGCTTGCCGGCATAAGGAAACATCTTAAGCATCTCGCCGCCATAAAGCATGCGTATGATGTTAAACTTCTCGTCGGCATCGCGCAGCTGCTTCTGTAGCTTTGTGTCGCCGTCTTTATAGGCTTTCTTAAGCGGGGCATCGAGTTTATAATTGTTGTAGCTGTCCCAGAAATCGTCAAACGAAGCCCATTTGCCGTTGATGCCGAGAAGCTCTTGTGCTTTCTTTTCTTTTATCTCTATCATCTTCACCGTTTCCCAATAGGGCACGTCGAAGATCCATCCTGCAAACACCTGGTTAGAGGAGAGACCGTCCCATGTAGGCTTGCCGCAGAGCTTTGTTACGAAGCTTGTGGCAACGGTGTTTATGGGGGTGATGCGGCTGTTGTAAAGCACGCATATCTTGCCGAAGTCGTCGGCAATGTCGCCATCAATCTTCACCATCTCCTGTGCGTTAGCAGATGTTGCGAACGACGAAACGGCAAGGAGCGCTGTTACAGCCCATGCCTTTGCGCCTTGCAGAGAGAGGGCTTTACGGTAGAGATGGCGCATTCTTGTTTTCTTGCTGGCCATTGTTGCGATGAGCGATATGAAGAGCAGGGCGTAGCCCGTGTATGTTATGCCAATGCCCCATGGGTCATGATAGACACCGAGCGTGGTGCCTTGCATGTCGCTGTCGTAGCCCGACTGTATGAAGCGGTAGCCGTTGAAGCTGCCAATGTTGTTCATCGACACTTTTATTTCTTGGGTGTTGGCTGTGAGCATGGTTACATAGTCCATCGGCGCATCTGTGCCGGGATAGTTTACCACATTGAAGTTTTTGAGCGATACCTCGAATCCGAGTTCTTTTGTTTTTCCCTCTTCATCTTTCATTGTGCTTGTCGTTTCGTTTTGGCGCAGATGTATGGTTCCGCTTTCAGCCATGGTCCATGAGGTAAAGGCGCCGAGCAGAATGACCAGAAACGATGCGTGTACCAGCAGCACGCTGGTGCTGATGTTGCTTTTGTTTTTGCGCAGCACTATGTAGACAGCGGCGACCACGGCAAGGGCTGCCCATAGCACAACAAACCACGCCGAGGTGTAGATGTGTTGCCTGACAAAGGCCGTGCCTTTGCTGCTTTCCACTATTGTTGCTGTGACAAGAATAAGAATGATTGCCGTTGCCACAACGAGAATCAAGTTCTTCAGATGTTTCATTTTTCTTGAGGGTTGAAAAAGGGTGTGTAGCTTCCTTTTATGTTGCTTGTCTGAAATTGTAAAAGTCGCACACAGCCTTGTGGGTTTAACACAAGGCCGTGTGCGGCTGATTTTTTCAATATATTAATCGACAGAACCGACCATTAAATTGACTCAACAAAGAAGATGATGTTGTTGCGCTCTTCCTTGGTCAGTTTGCGGAACTTCTCAATGGCGAAGCGGGCGTCGCTCTTGGCGTTGCCATGCCACATGATTGCCTCCATGGTGTTGCGTGCGCGGCAGTCGTGCAGACGGTCTTCGGCACCTGTGCAGAGCTTTGACAGGCCACGGCCCCAGAGCGGTGTGGTGCGGCACCATCCTGTGCGTATGTCGTTCTCCATGAACAGACGATGCTGCACAAAGTCGGTGTAGGGCCATATCTTCTGGTGCGGATAGCGAGGCATGTCGTTGTTGGTGAAGATGCCGTTCGGGTCCTGAATGTTGTCGTCGCCAGTGGTCCATGATGGGCGGTGACAGTTGGCGCAACCTATCTCCTTAAAGAGCTTCATGCCCTGCTTAAAGCGGTCGGTGGTGGTGTTGCGGGCAGCAGGCACAGCCAGTCCGCGATGCCAGATCATGAAGTTCTTATATTGCGAGCTTGACATCTCAGGGTCCAGATCCTTTGCCATCAGATAGTTATAGATGTTCTGCTTCACATCAGCGGTGTGCCATGAGGGATGCGCGTTGTTCGGGTCGATGCTCTTGATATATTCGGGGAAGCCAGCCTGAACATCGGTGTCTTCCATTGACGACTTGGCGTAGATGGCACCTCCATCAAGGCTCAGGTAGTGGTAACGGCGGTCGGGACGTGTCACGTTCGTGATGTTCCAGATGGCGTTGGCACCTGCTGCGTCGAGGATTGGTCCGCGGCTCATGGCGTAGGTGTAGCGGCGCACATATTTCTTCTTGTCGCCAGCGTTGTTCACATAGTAGCTTACCCACTCGTTCGTGTTCTGGTCCCAATAAGCGGGGTTCAGGGCGTTGGTCTTGCCTACAGAGTTGAAGTAGGCGCTCTGACGCTTCCATTCGGCTGTGATCGAGTCGTCAGGAATGGCATCGGTCAGACCTGTGCCATAGATGCCGATGGTCGACTCCAGACGCACGCCAATCTCGCTGGCCACCTGGTCAGAGGGTATAACCACCATCTGTCCGTCGCGCTTAACCGTTACGGGCGAATAGTAGGCATCGGCAGGAATGGTTACCTCAGGATAGATGAGCGAATAGCTCTCTCCATCGGGGAACTTGTTGCCCCATTCGTCGGTATAGTCCTTCCATGTAATAACGATCTTGCTCTCGTCAATCTGTGGCTTGAACGGCTTTACTGCCTTGGTCTGAGGCATGCCTGCAACAGAATAGATGTAGGCATTGGTCTTCTTGTCATACACCACGAGCAAGTAGCCGTTGCCGTCTTGGTCGGCGCGATAGGCATTCTGGCGTTTGCCATGGCCGTAGTTGGGGTGACAGTAAAGACATCCGCGGCGCACATAAACAGGACCCAGTCCGGCAAATGCATCGGTTGATGTGTTATAGTCTTTCTCGAAGAGCGACTCGCCGATCTGGAAGTTGAGCGACAAGCCTGCTTCGTCAACGGCAGATGTTGCCTGACGGTAAGCGTAGGCCGACTGAATGTTTGTTGTTCCAAGCTTTCCGCCAGCATAATACCACTCGCTGGGTGAGCCATACTCTGCCTCGGGAAGGTTGGTGTCGAGGGTGTCGTTGTCGGAACAAGCCGTGAATGCCAATGCCGACAGGAGCGCAGGAATAAAATAAACGTGTTTCATAATGTTTTTTTATTAGACATGAAAAGTTGGCGGATGCTTTTAGGGCAAACCGCCAACGGTTTTTCTTTTTTTATTGGTTCTTTTCCAAATGTGAACGTATGGTGCTTACGGTTAGTCGAGCAGATCGTTAAGAGCGTTCAACGACTCCTCCAGTCCGTCAAGAGCCTCCATAGCATCCTTAGCGGTCTGATCGCTATAGAAGGACACAAAGGGCTTCTTCATGCCGTCAATCTTGCTCAGCGCGTTCTCAAGGTTGGTCATCACGTTCTCAGCGGCAGCCTTGGTCTTGCTGTTGTTCAGGCAGATGCCGATGAGCGACTTGGCGTTAGGTGTTGTGCCGTCAACGGTGCAGCCGCCATAAAGGGCGTGCTTTACAGACATGATGTTGTCGTAGAAGTCTTGAATTGAGTTGTGGGCGTGAGGCGACTCGATGTAGTTGATGTCCTCGCCTGTTGCAGGAGCACCGATCTTTGAGTCGCGCACCTCACCAATGATGTCGTTAGCGCCAGCGATTATCTCTTTTGAAGCAAGCACCACGGTAGAATAGGTTGAACCGGCGTTGCCAGCGTTCTTGAAGTTTTGACCGTAGTTGATAGCTGATTCAAACTCTACCTCGTCAAGCAGTTTCTGCTCGTCGGCAGAAACCTTACCACCCCAAGCCGAAACAAGCTTCAGCGAGCTGAGGTAAAGGTCTTGTGCGGCTGCCTTGGCAAAGTAGATCTCGTTGCTTGTCAGGTCGGCAAAGTGGCGTGCCTTGCCGTCGCGGAAGATAAGATACTCTACAGCGTGGAAACCTGTAAGGTTCTGACCGTTAGTGATGGCATCGTTAATGTTGTTTGTTGCCAGCTCGTTGTCTTCACCTTCGCCGCCCAGCTGCAGGTCTTTGTAGAGCTTCATGTAGCTCTCAAACTGCTTCTTGTCAAACGGCCATGTGTCGGTATGGGGGTCGATGGCATAGTCGCCGGCAGCACCAAAGAGGAATGCCTCAGAAAACTCCCACCATTTGCGCGACAGCTTCCATGTTTCGCAAGCCTTCTGTACGCCAGCATCGTTGCTCATGGCGTTGATGTCGGCTACAAGCTGCTTGTTATAGTCGGCGAGGTTGCGGTATGTTGCTACAATGGTGTTGTCAACATAGCTTGAGTTAACCTCCTTCAGCACGCTTGTGTTGAAGGTTCCTGCGTCGGCATCGTCGCCGCCATTGTCGCTGCTACAGCTTGTGAAGCCCATTGTGAAAGTCAATGCGGCTGCAAACATCATCGAATACTTAAAAATCTTGTTCATTTTTTTCTTCTGTTTTTATTTTTATACTAATTGTTTTTTTTGTTCTTTCATCTGTTGTTACTTCAGAAACCATCCGTAGTAGGTGATGCCCAGCGACACGCTCGGCTCATCGTTAAAGCCGTGGCTGAGGAAACGCTTGCCATATTCGCCCTTGATGATAATCTGCTTTATGGGCGAATAGTTCACACCCACAGCCATTCTCTTCACGCGGTCATATTTGTAAGCCACCTTTTTGTTGCCGGCAGCATAGGTGTTATAGTCTTCATAGCGGCCGAAGAGATAGAGCTTCTGCTTGTCGCACAGACTGCTTATTTGTGAGAAGATGTTATAGCCTGCCTCAAGCCCCACGGCGTATGCGTTGCTTGCTATGGGCGAGTGTTTTGAAGGAGTGCCGTCTTGCTGTGTGTGCTTGGGGAAGGCGTTCATGAAGGTCGTCATCTTGGCTGCATCGTCAAGATGCGAGTAGGTGGCGTTGCCGCGAACGATCCAGTTCCAGCGGTTCATCTCAAAACCGAAGCTTCCTATGGCCAGCGCGCCATGCACCTTGTCGTATGAGGCGCTTGCCTTGCGCTCGGTGTTCTTGAAGGTGTAGCCGTAATAGCCGCTGAGGCTGAGGCGCACGCCGGGGATAGAATAGTTGTCGATGCGTGCAGCGCCTGCATACACGTTGCCGAGCTTATATTCGTAAGGACTGGTTGCGCCATAATGAACATAGCAGTTGTGGCCGAAGCGCTCGGCATCAAGGCCAGAGGTGAAGATGGCCTCGTAGCGCCAGTTGCTCACACGGCCCCACAGTGACACGCCGACCTGATGCCATGTGTTGGGCAACATCTTGGCTTCGCCCTCTGAGCGATAGACAGAAAAGAAATTGTTGGGCATGTGGTAGGCATTGATCTCGCCTACGGGTATAATGATCTCGCCGGCCTTGATGTTGAACTTGCCGCCGGCAAAGGCTTTGTTTATCCAGAACTGCTCCAGCGCAACCTCGCCGCCACGTTCTGTCTCTGCCTCATATTCGCCGCTTTCGTCGGCATCAATCTCTACGGCGCTCTCTGTGCCGCCGTGCTCAAACTCTATCTCCATGCCCATCGTCCATCCGTGGCCGAAGTCGTAGCCGAGGTTCAGCGTAACGTGTGGCAGGTCGAAGCGTCCGTGGCTGGGGTCGTTCTTGTATGTGTCGGGGTCACGGTAGCGGTTGAAATGCTGACTGTAGAAGTTGCGGCTTGTCACCGCCTCGCCATATCCGCCGATCGAAAGGCGCGAGAGAGCTTTGGCAACCTGCGACTGACGGTCATCGTTGTCGCTCTTGCTCTCTGTCTTAAGATTTTCTTTTACCTTAGCTCCGTTTTCTGCAACGCAGGTCTTTGCATTGTCTGCGTCCTCAACATCTTCTGCCAAGGCTGGCGTTGTGAGTGCGCAAGAAAGGAGGCCTAATAACAATAAATTCTTGTTCATATCTTGTTTTTTGCTTTTATTTCGGTGTCTTTGCTATTGTTCCTGAAATCAACATTTGCCTTTCTAAAATGCTTCTGTTTCATAGATCCTTTTCTCGCCATGGCAGAACTAAAGATAGTTTTTCTGCTCATCTGGCTTAACGAAAAGCTGCGTCTTTTTCCGTTGCAAAAGTATAAAGTTTCAATAAGTAGCGCAATACTCACTTTTTATGAAATTTTAAAGATATTTCGGTTAAATGAGTGTAAAAAGGCTCTTCGTTTACCCATATTTAGGTATTACCAAGCAGAAACAAGTGGGCTTTTCATGGCTGAAAGTAGGTAATTTTTAGCGTCACTTAACAGATTAGTGAAAGAAAAAAGAGCTTTTGATGTGTTGGCTAACGACATCAAAAGCTCTTTTGGCTGTTTTGAAAGGTTTAGAACCGCAGAATCCTTACTTGTTCTTTATTGTTTGCAGCAGGATGTGGAAGGCAGGATGGCACATGTCGCCATGGTTGTGGCCGTCAATCTTGTACAGGCTTGTGGCTTTGTGCCCACAGAGCTTCATCATGCGCCACATATAAGCGTTCTCTTCATAGCGTCCGAACAGCTCGGTTTCGGCATCGCCCGTGATAAGCACGAGGGGAGGACAGTTGGGGCGCACATGGTAGAGAGGTGCGAAGCGGTCGACGAGTGGTTGCAGATTGCCGATGCCGTTCATGTCGCGATAGGCGAAATGACTGATCATCTGTCCGCTGAAGGGCACAAGGGCTTTTATGCTGTCAGCATCGACCCCATAGCGTGTGAGCCATTGTTTGTCGAGGCCAAGCATCGTTGTGATGTAGCCACCGGCCGAATGGCCCGACACATAGATGCACCGGGTGTCGCCACCATAGTGTGCCACGTTCTTGAACACCCATGCCACGGCGGCCGCACAATCGTCCAGACACTCGTCAATCTTTACCCGTGGCAGCAGACGATAGTTTACTGCCACAACGGTCAGCCCCTTCTCCTTCAGCTCATCGGGAACATATTTTGAGCCGCCTGTCAGTCCGCCTCCATGAAACCATACCACCACGGGCGCCGTGCGTGCCGTGTCGTTATAGTAGACATCCAGACGGCAACGCTCAGCGACATACTGGTCTGTCGATGTCTTGTAGGCAATGTTTTCTACGGTCTTATAGTGCGTCTTGTCGGCAGCTGATGTGCGCAAGCCAAACAAGAGGAGCATTAAGAAAATTAATTTTATTGTTCTCATGATTATGAAAATGATTTTTTGTGGTTGTGTTTAGCTATGCAAAGTTAGTAAACAATGTGAAAATCTTTTTTCTTTATCTTACAAAAAACATCGGGTTTTGTGCTTTTGACCTGTTTCTTACATCTTTTGGCTTGTTTGTGTTAGCCGTTACTGGCTTTTATGCTTAATTTTGCCGACAATTAAAAACTTAAAAAACGTACAATTATGAAACTCATTACTGCATTCTTTCTATCTCTCGTCTTTTCGTCAACAGCTGTCGCGCAACCTTTGACACCGTTCCTCGGTGCTTCTATGACAGCCCGTCATGGCTCATCTCTTGCCCCCATAACCCATGAGAAGCAGATAGCCTATGCCGACCCGACCATCGTGCGAGTAGGCTCAACCTTCTATCTCACGGGTACGGCCTACGAAAGACTTCAAGGCTTTTCGGTGCTCAAATCGAAGGACCTGAAGACATGGACTCCCGTGGGACGACTCCTCACAGAGGGCAAGCAGGTGTATGGCGACAAGGGGTTCTGGGCTCCACAGTTTTACAAAAACGGCAAGACATGGCAGCTGGCCTATACCGCCAACGAGCAGGTGGCGGTGGCTGAGGCGCCAAAGCTCACGGGACCATACACCCAGAAGCTGGTCAAGCCGGTCGATGCGTCTGCCAAGAACATAGACCCCTTTGTCTTTACCGATGACGACGGCAAGTCGTATCTCTTCCATGTGAGGTTCAATAATGGCAACTTCATCTGGGTTGCCGCATATGATAAGAACACCCAGACCATAGACCATAACACCCTCCAGCGCTGTCTCGACAACACGCAGGCATGGGAGAACACGACCGATTATCCGTCGGCACCGATCATGGAAGGCCCAACGGTCATCAAGCACAAGGGCAAGTATTATCTTTTCTATTCGGCCAACCATTTTATGAGCCGCGACTACGCCGTGGGCTATGCCGTTGCCGATTCGCCCCTCGGTCCGTGGAAGAAGCCCAACGACAATCGCATAATTCATCGTTCCACCGTAGGCGAGAACGGATCAGGACATGGCGATGTGTTTGACGACAGCAAGGGCAACATCTTTTATGTTTATCATGTTCATCATTCTGACCATGCCGTCTCGCCGCGTCTCACCCGCATCATCCCTCTCCATTTTGTTCCGTCTGCCGATGGCTTTGACCGTGTGGAGGTGAAACGTGAAGAGGTCATCGTGCCGATAGTGAAAACGGGTGGGAAGAAATAATAACATCGCCTAATTTGATGGCTTTCCTACATGATATTTTTCATGATTCTTTAAGATATTTTTCGATTTTTCGTTTAAACATTTGATATTTAATGGTTTGTGATAATTGTAAAGAAATCTGTGCACGTTTTTCAAGCGACTTTTGTTTAGTTTGTGCACGTTTTTCAAGCGACTTTTTGTATGACTCTGCCACTTTTTCAAGCGACTTTCTGTTGCAAAGATAGAATAAATTAACGAAAAGACAATGATTTTGATGCGTTTTTATTGATAAAACAGAGAATCTTATGAGACAAAAAGTGCTTTCAAGATATTCCTTGCTCTTATAATCATAAACCAATACCTTTGCAATATCACATTTTTAACAACCTTGTTTAAAACAACCTTGTTTAAAAGGATGTTTTTTCTTAACTTTGCATAAGATAGGCTGCACCTCTGCAAAGATTGCAAGCAAGCTTGCATCTCTGCTCTCGGTTTGCACTATCTTTGCATAAGATAGGCTGCACCTCTGCAAAGATTGCAAGCAAGCTTGCATCTCT
>ERZ1026901.162-NODE-162-length-60070-cov-42.371524_pt1 | contig 60070 bp, 48 predicted proteins | sample MGYA00380179_ERZ1026901 | MGnify/ENA primary metagenome ERZ1026901 (study PRJEB33269, sample SAMEA4719815) | human gut metagenome | biome: human-associated habitat; feature: organic feature; material: feces | place: Cameroon | collected 2013-10 ... | reverse complement strand
AAAACGAGACGACCGAAGTCGTCTCGTAAAAGTCTAACTTTGAGGGGTCACCTCAAAATTCCTCCGGTCTCTTTTCTTATATCAGCTCTTATATCAGCCGTCTTACGGTCACAATATTCGTATAGGTTGCCGGCAGGATCCCGATTCCTTTTGCACTGTTGATCGCATTTACGATCTGCCCATTTCCCATATAGATTCCTACATGGCCATTATATAAGATAATGTCTCCCGCAACTGCCTGATCGTAACTTACCGCCGTTCCCGCATTCTCCATATCCCATGTCGTACGCGGAAGTGCGATTCCAAAATGTGCAAATACCGACTGTACGAATCCGGAACAATCCGCTCCGTTTGTGAGGCTCGTACCTCCCCATACATACGGATTTCCGATAAACTGACACGCATAATCTACAATTGCCTGCCCGTTTCCCGCCGCCTGCTCCTTCTGCTCCTCCTGCTCCTTTTGAAGTCTTGCCGCCTCTTCTTCTCTCGATTCAGCATACGTAAATGCATCTTCTACATTTCCCGTGTCATTGTTCTGCACTAACTCTTCTGCTTTCTTCTGTGCCTCATTTCCTACCGTTATATATCTGGAATACACATACCCGGTCACATTTCCCGACTCAACCTTTGTCCATTCTCCCACAGGACCGGTGATCTTTGCCGCATAATCCGGATATAGTTTTCCAACCCATTCGCTGTCTGTTGTTGGTTCACTTCTTATATAAAGAAACGATTGTACATTTGCGAATGCCATATCTGAATACTCACCCTTTTGTTCCGGTACAAGATGATCATTTACCGGTATTGTCTTATCTGATGTGTAACAATCTTCCAGTATCTGCATGTTTCCCGCCGCCGGTATATTCTGCGTATCATCTATGTCTGCAGCATGCACCGCCATTGGAAATGCTGTCATGATCCCGGTTAGACTAACCAGGAGCACTCCTTTTTTAAGAATCGAATCCATAAACTCCCTCCTTTATGTTTTCTCGTCTTTTGTAATTGTTACAGAATTGTTACATATGTTACGTTTGTTATTATATCATCCACATACGCTTTGTCAAGTATTTCTTTTATTTTCAAGCATATCATATGTCACCCCACTGTTTCCCATTCGTCTTTTTCTTTTATTTTGTTACATTTTGTTACATTTATTTATCCTTATTGACAAATGATATCAACAGCACTATACTAAAGATATCAATCATAGTAATTATTATCGTTATCGAAAGGAGGATGTTATGGCTGCTTTAAAATACAGTAAACAGCGAGCCTCTATCAAAGAGTATTTATTACACACAACCGCACATCCTACGGCTGATACCGTATATCTTCATATAAAAGAAGAATTTCCGAATATCAGCCTCGGAACCGTCTACCGCAACCTGAATCTGCTTGCCGACATCGGTGAAGCACTCCGGATTCCGACACCTGCCGGTGGCGATCGTTTTGATGGGCGCTGCGAACCTCATTACCATGTAGTATGCACGAATTGCGGGAAAGTATTCGATCTGGAAATGGATGATTCTTATATTCAAAAGATCAACGAAGATGCTAACGCATGTTTTGATGGAATCATCGAATCTCACACTACACTTTTCCATGGTCTTTGTGCCGAATGCATAAAGAAAAAAAACGAGAATAAATAATAAAATTCATCAAAAACTAATTGACAAAACAATGATATCGTGCTAAATTAATATCAGTAACAATTACTAATATTAATTTCAATAAATCAAAAAACATTTCAAAGAAAAGGAGAACAACATTATGAAAAAATTTGTATGTACAGTATGCGGATATGTTTACGAAGGAGAGGCTGCACCGGCTGAATGTCCAATCTGCCACGCACCGGCTGATAAGTTCAAAGAACAGACAGGTGAAAGAGAATGGGCTGCAGAGCATGTTGTAGGTGTTGCAAAAGGTGTCAGCGAAGATATCTTAGCTGATTTAAGAGCGAACTTCGAAGGAGAATGTTCAGAAGTTGGTATGTATCTTGCAATGGCAAGAGTTGCCCACAGAGAAGGTTATCCTGAAGTAGGATTATACTACGAAAAAGCTGCCTGGGAAGAAGCTGAGCACGCTGCTAAATTCGCAGAGCTTCTTGGCGAAGTTGTTACAGACAGCACAAAGAAGAACCTTGAGATGCGTGTAGATGCCGAGAACGGAGCTACAGCCGGTAAGTTCGATCTTGCAAAACGTGCAAAAGCTGCTGATCTGGATGCGATCCATGACACTGTTCATGAGATGGCTAAAGATGAGGCCCGTCACGGAAGAGCTTTCGAAGGACTTCTCAAGAGATATTTCGGATAAGAATAACGGATTCTGATATCAGAAGAAGAGCGGATACACCACTTAAGGAGTATCCGCTCTTTTTTGTTCATTCATTATTTTTTCCACTATCCTGCTCTATGCCATGCGCACATAGATCTTTTTCACCGGCTGGTACAGAACCGCAATTGCGATCACCATAAAGACTGCATTGATCACCGTAGCCGGAAGAGATGTAAATGCTCCCACCGCAGCCGCTGCGAATCCACTTCCCATGATCATCATAGATATGGTTCCCATAATAAATTCCATGATCACGTTGATGCATCCGTAAACCACAGCACAGATCATCGCTGCTCCGTATTCTTTCTTTTTATCACCGGCTGTCTTTTTCTTCAGCATCATAAAGAGTGCTCCGACGATCAGACACTTCAGCGCCGTCTCAACAAACGTCTTTGGCGCATCCTGCATATATCCATTTAACATATCAAAGATGGTAAGTCCCAGCGTTCCGGATACGGCTCCTCTTTTTCCTCCCTGAAGTAACAATCCCATTACGACAAATATATGTCCGAAATGAAGAAATGGTGTTCCGACTGCTGCCGGAAGCGGAATCCTGAAAGACTGGATTCCAAGAAATGTAATTGCTGTAAAGAATGCCGTGATCACCAGATTCTTCACCTTATCATTATGAATGGTCTTTCCTGCTGCTGTATTTGTACTCATTGTACTCTTCCTTCCTGTTGTAATATGTAATGAAAAATAAATTCTGCTGAATATATTAGCACGATAGTGGATTCGTCCAAACAGCCAGTTGTAACATTTTCATACAGTCCAGTTTATTTTTCACACCAAAGGAAGTCGTACCCTCTTAATCTTATATCTTTTAATTCCATCTTTTCACTCGTCAGCAGATTACGATATACTCCATCTTCCTGCATCCACGCTGTCTTCTCCTGATCACTGAAGTTGAATATTCCAAAAAATCTTCTTCCCTTATATTCACGTAATATGCAAAGGACACTGTCATCATGCACATCGTATGTATACACATCTGCATCTTTATCAAATGTTATTTCCTGTCCGCGGATCTTTTCCAGCCGGTCAAGAGTCTGGAAGATACTTCCCTGAACAGTTGTGGGATCATTCTTATTCTCTGCAAGCTCCCACTGCAGCTTACCACGATGGATGTATCTTGAATCTGCACACTTAGCAGGATCTTCTTTATAACTATAGTCGTTCACCTGCCCCAGTTCATCGCCACTGTATAACATCGGGATACCCGACTGTGTCAACATATATGCATGCAGCATAAGATCTTCCCTGACCGCAGTTTCCATTGCTTCTTTGTTTTGTTCAAATCCGGCTTTTTCAATTCCACACATCGATGCTGTTGTCCCACAGAAACGTGCATCCTGCGTTACCGGATCATCATTATACAATTCTCCGCGGCTTATACTTCCCGCTATTTTCCCTGTAAAATAATCATTCAGGTAACGCTTATGTGGGATCTCTTCCATTCCCCACTGTTTCAGGGTCTCATAATCCAGTCCCCATCCGATATCATCATGACAGCGCAGATAGTTTAAAAATACATACTGTTTCGGCAGATGATTCAGAATATCCATCTGTTTTTTCAACAATCGGATATCTCGTGCCGCTATGCTGTTCCAGGTCGTTGCCATGGTAGTCACATTATAAAGCATGTGACATTCCGGTTTTTCTATCGTCCCAAAATACGGCACTACTTTTTCCGGTTCCATTACAACTTCACCAAGAAGTAATACGCTCGGACATACAATTTCTGCAATCATACGCATCATACGGACGATTGTGTGTACCTGTTTGAGATTTCTGCAGGTAGTTCCTAGTTCTTTCCAGATATATGGCACCGCATCAATTCTCACAATATCTATTCCCTGATTTGTCAGGTACAGGAAGTTATACATCATCTCATTAAACACTCTCGGATTGCGGTAATTCAGATCCCACTGATACGGATAAAATGTTGTCATTACATAATGGCCGTTCTCCGGAAGATACGTAAAGTTTCCAGGAGCTGTTGTCGGAAATACCTGCGGTACTGTCTCCTCGTATTTCTTCGGTATCTCATCATTATCATAGAAGAAATACCGGCTCATATACTCTCCTTCGCCAGCTCTTGCCCGTTTCGCCCATTCATGATCTTCTGACGTATGATTCATAACAAAATCCATACACACATTGATATCTTCCTCATGACACTTTTCTGTCAGTTCTGCAAGATCTTTCATCGTACCGAGATCCGGACGTACCTTACGGAAATCTGCCACCGCATAACCGCCGTCAGATCTGCCTTCCGGCGTATCCAGGAAAGGCATAAGATGAAGACAATTAATGTTGCATTCTTTCAGATACGGAATCTTTTCTTTTACACCTTGCATATTTCCCGCAAAATTATCTATATAAAGCATCATGCCAAGCATATCTTTCCTGTGATACCAGCCGGCTTCCTGCTCTCTTTTTGCATCTCTTTCTTTCAGTTTGCTACTCCGTTGTCTGTAATACTCATACATCTTGGAACACAATTCCGCGAACATATCATCGTTCTGATAAAGTTCCATGTAAAGCCACCTGAGCTCATCATGATGTTTCTCTAACCTATATTGAAAAATACTGTTATTTTTTTCTACTCTTTTTCCCATTTTTATACTCTACTCTTCTGCTGTCAGATGCATCTGGTATGCCTTGAATTCTCCCATTTCCACAGGCATCGGAATTCCTGCTTCCATAAGTGCTGCACCATTATAGCTCTTTCCTGTTTCCGTGTCACGATAGATCGCACTACATTTCAATCCTTGAAGCTTTACATAATTCACAGTCATATTTCCATGAATTTCCTGCAGTACGACATTCAGAAGAACTTCTTTCTGATCTTCGGATACAAATGCCCATGCTGCATATTCCTCCCTCGCAGGATCAGACAACCGATAGTACAATCCCGTCTGGATCAGTGGTGCGAACTTCCGGTATTCTTCCACCTGTAACCGGATCTCCTGCTTCTCTTCTTCGGAAAGTTTTCCAAGATTCAATTCATATCCGAATGTTCCGGCCATTGCCACTACACCTCTGGTATGCAGAGATGTGATCCTTCCTGTCTGATGATTCGGCACTGCTGATACGTGTGACCCTACAGCGGATACCGGATAACCGAATGAAGTACCATATTGGATCTGCAATCTGTCCAATGCATCTGTATTATCACTGCACCAGATCTGCGGTGTATAATACATCATTCCGGCATCAAATCTTCCACCGCCGCCGCTGCATCCTTCAATCAGCAGATCCGGATATCTTGTCACGATCCTTTCCAGAAAATCATATAATCCAAGAACGTAATCATACATGACCCTTCCCTGATCTTCGGTTCCTCTAGAGAACACATCCATAAGGCTCCGGTTCATATCCCATTTCACATACTCAATATTTCCCTGATCCAGGACTTTACAGATCTGATCAAATATATGATCTACAACCTCTTTTCTCGAGAAATCCAACACCAGTTGATTTCTTGCATGAACCGGATTCCTTCCCGGAATAGTAAGTGCCCAGTCCGGATGTTCTCTGTACAGATCACTGTCTTCCGAGATCATCTCCGGCTCCACCCAGATTCCGAATTTTACACCCAGATCATTGATCTTCTTTATCAGATCTCCCAGTGTCCCCCCAAGCTTTTTCTCATTGACAAACCAGTCCCCGAGACCGCTGTTATCATCATCACGTTTTCCAAACCAGCCGTCATCCAGCACCAGCATGTCAATGCCTGCATGCTTTGCCTCTTTTGCCAGTTCGTATAAGGTATCACCATCAAAATCAAAGTAAGATGCTTCCCAACTGTTCACCAGAACCGGACGGACACTTTCTTTGTACTTTCCTCTGCAGATATGCTGTCTGATACATCTGTGCAGATTCTGTGAAAGAAGGTTCATTCCACTTCCGGAAAAAGTAAGAAGTACCTCCGGTGTATAGAATGTTTCTCCTTCTGCCAGCGGATACGAGAACATCTCATCCTGCAGCCCCATAAGCGCACGTGTCTGTCCAAACTGATCTTTCAGTGTCTCACCTTTAAAATTTCCACTATATACGAAAGACATTGCATAACAATTTCCATATTGATCCGTCGTATTCTCATCCGCAAGAATCATCATCGGATTATACTGATGACTCGAAGTTCCTCTCACACTTCCGATCACATGACTTCCATGTGTGACCGGCTCTCTCTGCATCGTTCTCTCCATTGCATGTCTTCCGTAAAATGTCAGAAGATCATATTTTCCCTGAACAAAATCCAGACATGCAGACTGCGCTTTCCTGATACATATCTTTCCTTCGCCACGATAAACGATCTTCTCGCTTCTTGTGATCACATCATAATCAGGAAGCACACCATACTGCAATGTAACTTCTACGCCTGTAACCGCATCTTCCATTACGATCTCCAGTGTCTGGCTCTCCGTCTCATCCGCATAGACTGCCGGAAGACCCGGAATCTTATATTTTCCATTGAAAATGTGATGCGAACGGTAACGCAGATCACACGCTGTACTTCCATCTGCATTTTCAACGATCAGTGCCGTGCTTCTGTAATCTCCGGTTCCATAGGAAGGATACTCCTGCGGAAGTGCATCCATAGAATATGTTCTGTCATCCCCTGCATCAAACGGATTTCCAGAGAATCCCCTGTCATAATACGTCAGCAGATAATCCATGCAGCTTCCATCTGTTTTCTTTCCATAATACAGGTGCAGGAGGAACCCATAAGGGTCCACCTGCATCTGATACGTTGTATTCTTTGTCTGTATTGTAAATGTCCTGTCTGCTTTACTGTAAACAATTCCCATCTTTTAGTCTCCTTTTTATGTCTCTGGTCCAATTTGTATTTTCTTTATTTTACAGCTCCATTTACCACACCGTTCAAGATATGCTTCTGACAGATCAGATAGAAGATCAGGATCGGCAGAAGTGCCAACAGGTAAGAGGCAAATGCCAGGTTATAGTTCGTTCCAAACTGTGTCTGGAAATTAAGCTGTGCCAGCGGCAGTGTGTTCTTTCCTGTGCCTGACATAATAACCAATGGTGTCATAACATCGTTCCATGTTCCAAGTGCTGTCAGAACCGCAACCGTTGCATGCATTGGTTTCATGATCGGAAAGATGATCTTCCAATAAGTTGTCCATGTACTTGCTCCATCCACGCATGCTGCCTCTTCCAGCGCTCTGGGAATATTTGTCAGATATCCGGAATACAGCAGCACATTCATCGGCATATAAAATACCAGATATAAGATGATCACTCCGGCTCTGTTCGCAAGTCCCATCTGCGCCGTCTGTTTTACGACCGGCATCATCAGGATTGCAAAAGGTACGAACATACCACTGACAACATAAAAATAAATAAACTTATAAAATTTACTATGTGCCTTATTTCTTGCAATTGCATATCCAAGCAGTGAATGGATCAGCATTGCAAGCACTACCGTCACAACTGTGATCAGCAGACTGTTTCCCAATGAGTTCCAGAAATCTGTCACTTTCATCGCCTCTGTAAAATTACTCAGACTGAAATGCTTTGGAAGTGATAAGATTCCTGCGACATCATTCGTCATTTCCGAAGGTTTCTTCAGCGCAATGACAACAGTCATATACAATGGAAATACTACAGTGATCAGCCCTGCGATCAAAAGAATCGTTACAGGCCAGTTTATTCTTTCTTTCCCAACTTTTTTCATTACAACTGTTCCTCCTTCTTACCGGTGATAGTCAACTGCATTACCGAAATCACTACAATCACAATAAAGAAAATAACTGCATTTGCGCTTTGGAATCCAAACTGTCCGCCACTCATTCCGTTATTATAGATCAGATATGAGATGGATTCTGTACTCTGGGCAGGACCTCCTTTTGTCAATGCCATGATCTGATCAAATACCATCAGGAAGTTTTTCACGCTCAGAACCATATTGATAGAGAAAAATGGAATGATCAGTGGAAATGTCAGGTTCCTGAACTTCTTCCATCCTGTAGCACCATCAATGGCACCTGCTTCATATACATCCTCCGGAACCGTCTGAAGTCCCGAAATATAAATGATTGTGTTCATTGCTATCGACTGCCATGCACACACGATCACAATCGCGATCCACGCAAGATTGGTATTAGAAAGCATACTGGAACCAAATGTCTTACTTCCGATCATTTTTCCAAATACAGGGAGGATATACGTAAAGAAATAGTTGAAAATATATCCTACTACCAGTGCTCCCAGTACATTCGGGATAAAATATGCACCTCTGAGTGCGCTTTTGAACTTAATCTTGCTATTTAGTCCGAGTGCCAGCAAAAGACTCAACACATTTGTCAAAATTGTCGCCGCAATTGCTAACTTAAATGTAAAGATATATGAGCCTCCGACCCTGGAATCGGTAAACAGATCTTTATAATTACGAAGACCTACCCAGTCGTAACTTCCGTATCCTTTAAAATTGGTAAAACTATAGATTACACCTTTGATCAGCGGCAGCGTATTGAAGCAGAAAAATAATGCAACAATCGGAATCGTGATCAGAAGAAATGTCCGCTTTCTATCATTTAATTTATTCTTTTTCATCATACTAACTCCTTGAACTTCCGTATTACCGGTAACTTATCTGTCTTAGTCATTATGCGATTTCTCGTAATCTTCCACTTTACGGATAATATCACGATTATATCTTACCCAGTCTGTATCAAATTTCTTAAGAAATGCCTTGCTGTCTTTTTTCATCAGGAATGTCTGGATCTGTGCGTCTACCGCCATTTCCGATGGATAATAATGATCCTGGTAGTCTGACATTTTTCCTTCTTTTATATATTCTTTCATTCCTTCAAGGGTTGATGGCAGTTCAAAATCTCCCTCTTTACAAGGAACTGCCTTCTGCGCATCCAGATATGCCTGTACATTCTCATCTTCCAGGAGAAAATCTAACACTTCATATGCTGCCTCTTTATTTTTGCAGTCTTGCATTACGCAGAACTGAAGATCTATTCCTGAGTTCAACTTATTTTCTTCCTTGTTATTACTTGCCGGCATTACAAATGAATCAATCTCCATATCCGGATTCACCGTCTGGATCTGTGGAATTGCATAACTTCCGATCGTATACATTGCGGATTCACCTTTTGCAAATGCCGTACATGCCCCATTGTAATCATATGCAAACGGGTCATCCGGTCCATATGGAAGCAGCTCCAGCATACGTTCTGCCACTTCTTTATATTCTTTCGAAAATGTTGTCTTTCCGCGGTTCACCTGCGCACACACATCTGCGGGTGCAAGATCTACCGCAACCGCATTCCACGGTGCAAGACAAGTCCATGTATCTTTAAATCCAAAATAAAATGGCTGGATTCCTGCATTCTGTATCTCCTGACACAGGCTCATGAGTTCATCCCATGTAGTTGGTATTTTCCATCCATGTTCTTCGAACATTTCCTTGTTGTAAAGAATTCCTGCTGCATTTGCAACGTATGGTACCGCATAAGTTCCTTTTTCCGGAACAAATTCCAGATTTTTATCAATTTCTTTGTATGCCTCTTTAATATCTTCCAGACCTTTATAGTCGGAAATATCCATCAACATGTCAGAATCGATAAAGTTTGAATAGTTCACGTCTCCTCCGATTCCAATAATATCCGGATTATCCTCCCGGATAAATCTCGTCTTCAAAACAGTCATTGCATCATTCGGAGATTCAATTGTAAGATGAATATCATCATGTGTACGGTTGAATTCTTCTTCTATTTTCTCAAATGTTTTTACTGCTTCCGGCTTATACTGCACAAGTTCTATTTCTGTCTTTCCTGTCTCTTCCTTTTGTCCGCATCCCTGCAACGTCATAGCCCCAGCCATCGTAAGAACCAGTCCGGCACTTACCAGTTTCCTGTACTTCCTATGCATGTTTTCACACTCCTTTTGCTCCGTTCCTTCCTGATTTTGAACCTTTCCCGGGATATTCTCTTGTTTTCATCGTCAGGTTTTTTTCGTTTCTTATTTACAATTAAATTGTAACATACCATTATGCGTCTATAAATATCCTCATATTATATATTTTATTGCAAAATGCGATTTTTTCCGTTATATATTGAAGTTATCTAGCATTTTGGTATATACTGTTTTAAAAAGGAGGATTCCTATGAGTAATCTTTTATTTTCCGTTTTCCAAAATGAAAATTTTGTCGATATCGGACTTTATCAGTATGGTTGGGAACAATGTGAACCTTCCCATTCTTTTGGACCTGCCGCCAGAAACCATTATATCTTTCACTATGTGATATCCGGAACCGGAACTTTAATGGCCGACGATTCTTCCGGCAATACAATAAAATATCAGGTGAAAAGCGGACAGGGTTTTATGCTATTTCCTAATCAGATCAATACTTACATCGCAGATCAGGATCTCCCATGGGAATATACCTGGATTGAATTTGACGGACTCCGTGCCAAAGAGATTGTCTCTACTGCCGGACTCAGTCCGGATCATCCGGTCTATCATGCCGGTTCGAAAGATCTCCGCAATGAAATGATGAACGAAATGTTATATATTGCCAGACATTCCGGTTCCTCTTCCGATTCACCGTTCCATATAATCGGACATTTGTATCTCTTTTTGGATTATTTCATGCGTTCTGCTGCTACAGTGCGCATGAACCATAGCGGGAAGATCAGAGATTTTTACATCAAAGAAGCATTATCTTATATTGAGCAAAATTTTCAGAACAATATTACCATTGAAGACATTGCTTCTTTCTGTGGTCTGAACCGGAGTTATTTCGGAAAGATTTTTCACGACTCCATCGGAAAATCTCCTCAGGAATTCCTGATCAGTTACCGCATGACGAAGGCTGCAGAACTTCTGAAACTGACTTCTTTATCCATTGCGGATATTGGAAATGCCGTCGGATATCCGAATCAGTTACATTTTTCAAGAGCATTCAAGAATACCTATGGAACTTCTCCAAGAAGCTGGCGCAATGAAAATAAATTAGAACCTGATATATAAAAAAATCAAGCAGAAAAGAATTATTTTGATTTTAAAAATATTTTCCTTTTCTGCTTGATTTTTTTCTTTTCCTGGTATAATATACACATATAGCAAACATAGTATTAAAAACTACATGTCATATTTTCGACATTCAGGAGGTGCATGACTATGGCAGAGCAGTTAAAAGAACACATTAAAGATCCGGGAAGTGCGATCACACATTTTATCGGAATGCTGATGGCAATATTCGCAGCAATCCCATTGCTTTTAAAAGCAGCGCGCGAACCAAGTAAGATTTACATTATCGCAATTGCTGTGTATGCGGCAAGTCTGATCTTACTGTATGCAGCAAGCACAACTTACCATACATTCGATAAATCAAAAAAAGTAAATACCATTCTTAAAAAGATCGATCACATGATGATCAGCGTTCTCATCGCCGGAAGCTACACTCCGATCTGCCTGTTAGTACTTGGCGGCAGGACCGGAATCATCCTTCTTGCGATCGTATGGTCATTTGCCATCGCCGGAATCCTGATCAAAGCATTCTGGGTATACTGTCCGAAATGGGTTTCCTCCGTGCTTTATATCGGCATGGGCTGGACCTGCGTACTGGCATTTACACAATTGCTGAATTCTTTAAGTCCGGCGGCTTTCGTATGGCTGCTGGCCGGTGGTATCATCTACACCGTTGGCGGTGTGATCTATGCGTTGAAGCTTCCGATCTTTAACAGTAAGCACAAATATTTCGGAAGCCATGAGATCTTTCATCTGTTTGTGATGGCCGGAAGCGCCTGCCACTTTGTGGTGATGTATGCTTTTGTACTTTAATGAAATCCATATGAAAAAAGCTGCCGGTGGCAGCTTTTTTCACTTAATATCATTTATTTTTACTTATTCCGCGAGTTCGAATTCATTCGGGATCTTCTCTCCGATCTCGATCTCCTTATCCACACTCTTTTTCACATAAGTTTCCGTTTCCTTGGATCAGCAGTTCCTTTTCTCTCCGTGTCAACTGTTTGATCGCATATTCCCGGCTCATTGCCTCATTCTTCGTCTCATGTTCTTCGTAATACACAAGCTTCACCGGTCTTCTGGTCTTTGTGTATTTTGCACCTTTTCCACTGTTATGTGCTTTTATCCTCTTATCCAGATCATTTGTCCAGCCTGTGTATAACGTACTGTCTGCACATTTTATGATATAGGTATAATTCATGTAGTTGTCCCCACTTATCCACAATCGGTCTGATTTTTCCTGTAATAATCCACTTTATTTTATCCGTTATCCTGCGGAAAGTCAATTTTATCCCCCCCAAAAGAAGGACCGCACAAGAAAAGGACAGAGATTTCCGGGAATCCCTGTCCTTTTCTTTTAATCCTGATCCGCCGTATACTCCACCGGGTTCACCGGCTGTCCGTTTTTGCGCATCTCAAAATATACATTACAGCCTTCTTTGCTGTAATACTTCGTCGGCTGGCTCACATAGCCAAGCACACTCTTCGCTTCTACATAGTCCCCGACCTTCACAGGTACTTCTTTCAGCTGTCCGTATAACAACTCGTATCCGTTTCCGATGTCTACATTGACCGTTGTTCCCGTCTGTGCACTGACATCGATCGACTTGATGATCCCGGGTGCGCCGCAGAGCACCTGGTCTCCCTCTGCACCTTCGATGATCACGGCCGGATTATACTTGTACTGATCCAGCGTCTGGAAATATACCGTCTTATCCATGCTGTAACTCATGATCACAGCCCCGTTCACCGGCCATAGGATGTAGCTGTCTTCTGTAAAGTTGATATTATGACTCTTTCCTGCTGTTGCCTGGGTTCCCGTTCCATTCTGCTCTGATTGATCTGTCATTCCGGTTCCGTCTGATTCGTTTTTCTCATCAACGGTACTCTCATCTGCTGCGCTTTTCTTTGTACTGCTTCCGGTATTCTCACTTTTTACTTTTGATGTTCCGGTTTCTCTTGTCAGATCGCTGTTCTCTTTGTTGTCTTTCTTTGTCTCTTTCTGCCTGCTTTTTTCTTCCGCCTTCGCCAGCTCATTTTTCTGCGTTTTCCTGTAATCATTAAATGTATATGTTCCTGCTATTGCAATTGCTGCCACAAAACATAACACTGCTGCCACGGTAGCACGCCGTTTGGACATAGACGTTTTTTCGTTTTTCTTCATTTCATCACCACCTCTGACCATATTTTTGCCAGATCATGATGTAGTTATACATTTTTTATAATTTCTGTCACTTCTTTTATATCCGTTCCTTTAAAAAAATATTTTAATATTTTTCTATATCCTTGTTTCTTTTTTGCCATCTCATTCGCTGTGTACTGGCTCATACCGATTCCGTGACCGGCTCCTCTTGTGGTTACTCTTAACTTTCCATTATAAGGTTGCAGCGTAAAACAACTGGAAGCCAGTTGATATTTATTTCTGAATTCTTCCCCGCTCATTACCTTGTCTCCCACGCGGATCTTCAATACATATCCCACAGAATCCGTCTCCTGTATCTCCACATCCAGCGTTTCGATACCTGTAGTTCCCTCATTTTCACCTTTTTGTTCACTCTTCACTTCCAGTATCACCGTCTGTATCTCATTTTCAGCATTTACATCCCCGGGGCATTCCACGATTTTCAGATAAGGATACTCTTCCTTTCCAAGCACTTCTTTTGCATCCCTTGTGTATCCGTTACTCAGATTAAAAAATGGTGTCATTGCCAGATTATTTCCATAGAACAGCACTTGTCCCGCAGTAGATTCCAGTGCGTTTTTTAACTTCCGGTAATTTTCCGCATACCGCATGCCCCATGCAGATTTCATCTGTTTTTCTGTCCAGAATTCGTCTGCCGCTTCTTCTGGCAGTGTACCGTCTCCACCGGCTTCCTGAATCATGCGGTATACTTCTGTCCGTATGAGCACTGCCTGTGCGTTCAGTGCTTCTTTCTCATAATCTGCCGGCATATCCCTGGCCAGTACTCCGATACAATACTCTTCCACAGGCATCTTTCCGTTTTTCTCTATTTTCACCATCGTTTCATCTGCTTTGGAAGCAGTGATGATCTTCGGTCCATTTATAAATACGGTTATGATATACGGAAGCAAGACTATGATAAGCAGCCAGCAGCCGGCCCGTTTCACTTTTTCACTTATTATCCTGTATCGTCTCATATATTGCACACCTCCCCGACAGCAGAGCCACTTTCCCCGTCCCCACTGGCACAAAAAAGCCCTCCCATACCTTATGGTATGAGAGGGTTTTTTTTAATATTCCAGTTCATCCTCATTGATCACAACATGATCCAAATGCCAGATATCATCTACATATTCCTGGATCGTTCTGTCTGCCGAGAACTTACCGCAGCAAGCGGTATTCTTAAGAGCCATCTTAGCCCATTTGTCTGTGTCTTTGTAAGCTTCCATTGCGCGTGCCTGTGCATCTGCATAAGAACGGAAGTCCTTTAAGATAAAGTACATATCTGCTCTTGCGCCACCCTGACTGTTCAGAAGGCTGTTGTAAAGGTCACGATACATCTCTTTATCACCGTTTGCATAAGTTCCGTCTACCAGCTGATCTACCACTCTTCTGATATCCGGATCGTTGTTGTAGATATCGTATGGATTATATCCACCGTTCTGCTCGTAGTTGATTACTTCGTCTGCACTCAGTCCGAAGATAAATGCATTATCGATTCCAACTTCGTCTACGATCTCTACGTTCGCTCCGTCCATCGTTCCGAGTGTCGGTGCACCGTTCATCATGAACTTCATGTTACCTGTTCCGGAAGCTTCCTTGGAAGCTGTAGAAATCTGCTCACTGATATCTGCTGCCGCGAAGATCAGCTCTGCGTTCGATACACGGTAATCTTCGATAAATACAACTTTCAGTTTGCCGTTGATGCTGCGGTCATTGTTGATCACATCCGCAACTGAGTTGATCAGTTTGATGATCTCTTTTGCACGGATATATCCTGCGGAAGCCTTTGCGCCGAAGATGTATGTCTTAGGATAGAAGGACATCTCCGGATGCTCTTTGATCTGGTTATACAGATACATTACATGCAGGATATTCAGCAGCTGACGTTTGTATTCGTGCAGACGTTTTACCTGTACATCGAAGATTGATCTTGGATCTACTTCTACACCGTTGTGCTCTTTGATGTAAGCTGCCAGACGCTCTTTGTTCTTGAACTTGATCGTCATGAATTCTTTCAGGGCCTCTTCGTCATCCAGCCATTCTTTCAGTCCGCTCATCTTGGATAAGTCTGTGATCCACTCTTTTGTTCCGAGCTTCTCTGTTACCCAGTCGGCAAGCAGCGGGTTCGCATGCATAAGGAAACGTCTCTGTGTGATACCATTCGTCTTATTGTTGAACTTCTCCGGCATCATCTGATAGAAGTCTTTCAGTTCCTGATTCTTCAGGATCTCTGTATGCAGCTTTGCAACACCGTTGACAGAATAGCCTGCAACGATCGCAAGATGTGCCATCTTAACCTGACCGTCCATCAGGATCGCCATCTTCTTTACTTTCTCTTCATTACCAGGATACTGTGCTCTTACCTGCTCGACAAAGCGGCGGTCGATCTCCTGGATGATCTGATAAATACGTGGAAGGAGTCTTGAGAACAGATCGATCGGCCATTTCTCAAGTGCTTCTGCCATGATCGTATGGTTCGTATATGCACAGCATTTTGTTGTGATATCCCATGCTTCATTCCATCCGAGATTCTCCTCATCAAGAAGAATACGCATCAGCTCTGCTACTGCTACTGTCGGATGTGTATCATTCATCTGGAATGTTACTTTCTCCGGCAGTTTGCTGATATCACCATGTTTCTTTTTAAACTTTGTAATTGCAGCCTGGATACTTGCTGATACGAAGAAATACTGCTGTTTCAGTCTCAGTTCTTTTCCTGCGATGTGGTTATCATTTGGATAAAGCACTTCTACGATATTCTTCGCAAGGTTCTCCTGCTCAACGGCTTTGTGATAATCTCCACGATCAAAAGAATCTAACTGGAAGTCTACGATCGCTTCTGCATCCCAGATACGAAGTGTATTCACGATATGGTTGCCGTATCCTACGATCGGATAATCATAAGGGATCGCCATTACAGATTCATAGTTCTCCTGAACGAAATGTGTCTTTCCTGTCTCATCGTATTCCACACGGATATTTCCGCCAAAACGTACTTCTTTCGCATATTCCGGTCTGCGAAGCTCGAACGGGTTGCCGTCTTTTAACCAGTTATCCGGTGCTTCTACCTGATAGCCGTCTCTGATCTTCTGCTTGAACATACCATAACGGTAACGGATACCGCATCCATAAGATGCATATCCCAGTGTTGCAAGAGAATCCAGAAAACAAGCTGCCAGACGTCCGAGTCCACCGTTACCAAGTGCCGGATCCGGCTCCTGGTCCTCGATCACGTTCAGGTCGATTCCCATCTCTTCCAGAGCTTCTTTTACTTCCTTATATGCCGTCATGTTGATCAGGTTGTTTCCGAGAGCTCTTCCGAGCAGGAATTCCATGGACATGTAATATACGGTCTTCGGATCGTCTTTCTCATACTGTTTCTGTGTTGCAAGCCAGTCATCGATGATGGCTTCCTTTACAGCATAAGAAACTGCCTGGAACAACTGCTGCGGAGTTGCCTCTTCTACTTCCTTACGGAACAATGTCTTTACATTGTTCCGTACATCTCTTTTAAATACGTCTTTTTCAAATCTTGGATTATACATTTTCTACTTCCCTTCTAAAAAACTGGGCTTTGATTATCTCTTTTCCACACCGATCGTTACAGCTTCTCCATTGATCTTCCACTCTTTCGTGTAGCCTGCTGGTGCTGCTTTTGTAACTTCCAGTGCAAGTGTTTCATCTGCGATCGTAGATGCATTGTCTGCAAATACTTTCTCTGCTTTTTCTGTACCTTCATAAGATACTGCGATCTTATCCATAACTTCGAATCCGGCTTCCTTACGCATGGTCTGTACTTTACTGATGATCTCACGTACAAATCCTTCTTCCAGAAGTTCTTCGGAAAGGTTTGTATCCATAACAACTGTAATTCCGTTGTCATTCTCAGATACATATCCCGGCATCTGTGCAGATTCGATCAACAGATCTTCGCGGAACAGAGTCACTTCCTGTCCATTGATATCAAGCTTCAGGGCATCTGTAGCATTTAACTCATCCATTGCTGCATTTCCTTCGAGGTTATCGAGTGCTGCTTTAATACCTCCTAACATTTTACCATATTTTGGTCCCACTGTCTTTAACTGAGGTTTAAAAGTATATGAAGTAAAGTCACGAACATCTTGTGTAAATGTTACATTCTTTACATTTAATTCATCTTTTACGATGTCTTTGTAAAATTCCGGTACTTCAAAATCAGCTTTTACATACATCTGTCCGATCGGCTGACGGTTCTTGATATTTGCAGTATTTCTGCATGCACGTCCCATAACAACCATCTTCAGAACGTTGTCCATATTAGCTTCCAGCTCTGTATCGATGTGTGCTTCATTTACAACCGGGAAGTCACACAGATGGATACTTTCCGGAGCGCTCTCGTCCACGCTTCTTACCAGGTTCTGATAGATCTCTTCTGTCATGAACGGGATCATCGGAGCTGCTGTCTTGCAGATCTCAACCAGTGCTGTGTACAGAGTCATGTATGCATTGATCTTATCCTGTTCCATTCCTTTTGCCCAGAAACGTTCACGGCTACGTCTTACATACCAGTTACTCATGTCATCTACGAAGCTCTGAAGTGCCTTTGCAGCCTCCGGAATCTTGTAGTTGGACAGATCATAGTCTACTGCCTTGATTGCGGAATTGAGCTTAGACAGAAGCCATTTATCCATAACGGACAGTTTGTCGTATTCCAGTGTGTATTTTGTTGCATCGAAATCATCGATATTCGCATACAGTACAAAGAACGCATAGGTGTTCCACAATGTTCCCATGAACTTTCTCTGTCCTTCTACAACGGCTTTTCCGTGGAAACGGTTCGGAAGCCATGGTGCACTATTGACATAGAAGTACCAGCGGATCGCATCTGCTCCGTATTTCTCCAGTGCGTCGAATGGATCAACTGCATTTCCTTTGGACTTACTCATCTTCTGACCATTCTCATCCTGCACGTGTCCAAGTACGATAACGTTCTTGTATGGTGCTTTGTTGAAGATCAGTGTAGAGATTGCAAGCAGTGAGTAGAACCATCCACGTGTCTGGTCAACAGCCTCGGAGATGAAATCTGCAGGGAACTGCTTTTCAAATAACTCTTTATTCTCAAATGGATAGTGATGCTGTGCAAATGGCATAGATCCACTGTCGAACCAGCAGTCGATAACTTCCGGTACTCTGTGCATCTGCTTTCCGCAGCATGGGCACTTGATCGTTACTTCGTCGATGTATGGGCGGTGAAGTTCGATCTCATCCGGGCAGTTGTCGGACATTTCTTTCAGCTCTTCGATGCTTCCGATCGAATGCTGGTGTCCGCATTCACACTCCCAGATATTCAGTGGAGTTCCCCAGTAACGGTTACGGCTGATACCCCAGTCCTGAACGTTCTCAAGCCAGTCGCCGAAACGTCCTTTACCGATGCTTTCCGGAATCCAGTTGATTGTATTGTTGTTGGCGATCAGGTCATCTTTTACTTCTGTCATCTTGATGAACCATGATTCACGAGCGTAGTAAATAAGTGGTGTATCACATCTCCAGCAGTGTGGATAGCTGTGCTCGAACTTCGGTGCATCGTAGAGAAGTCCGCGTCCGTCGAGGTCTTTTAATACTTCCGGGTCGGCCTTCTTAACGAATAATCCGGCAAACGGAGTCGTCTCTCCCATGTTACCTTTTTCGTCTACCAACTGAACGAACGGCATATCATATCTACGTCCGACCTTGGCATCGTCTTCACCAAACGCAGGAGCGATATGAACCACACCGGTACCGTCTGTCAGTGTTACATAGGTATCGCATGTAACGAAGAATGCTTTCTTGTTCTGCTTGGAAGCGCAGTCGTAAGCACACTGGTATAATGGCTCGTACTCTTTATATTCGAGATCTTTTCCTTTGTATGTCTCAAGGATCTCGTAAGCCTTTGTTCCGTTTTCTTCATCGGCAAGTCTGCCAAGTACGGTATCGAGAAGTGCAACAGCCATGTAATAAGTATAGCCGTCGGCAGCTTTTACTTTCGCATAGTCTTCTTCCGGGTTCACACAGAGTGCGATGTTAGACGGAAGTGTCCATGGTGTTGTTGTCCATGCGAGGAAATATGCATCCTCTCCTACTACTTTGAAACGAACGATCGCAGAACGTTCTTTTACATCTTTATAGCCCTGTGCTACTTCCTGTGCAGAAAGCGGAGTTCCGCAGCGAGGACAGTATGGCACGATCTTGAATCCTTTATACAGGAGCTTCTTGTCCCAGATTCTCTTGAGTGCCCACCACTCAGACTCGATAAAGTTATTATCATATGTTACATATGGATCATCCATATCAGCCCAGAAACCTACGGTATTAGAGAAGTCTTCCCACATACCTTTGTATTTCCATACGCTTTCTTTACATTTCTTGATGAATGGTTCCATACCGTATTTTTCGATCTGGTCTTTTCCGTCCAGTCCGAGAAGCTTCTCAACTTCCAGCTCTACCGGAAGTCCATGTGTGTCCCATCCGGCCTTTCTTGGAACTTCGTATCCCTTCATTGTACGGTATCTCGGGATCATATCCTTGATAACACGTGTCAGAACGTGTCCAATGTGCGGTTTTCCGTTGGCTGTCGGAGGGCCATCGTAGAACATATAGATCTCGTTGCCTTCACGGTCACGCATACTTTTTCTGAAGATGTCATTGTCTTCCCAGAATTGCTCTGTCTGTTTTTCTCTGTCTACAAAATTAAGATCCGTAGAAACTTTCTTATACATATTTACCTCCATAAAATTAAAACATTGAATTAAAAAAGCTTCCGCCCTGTATAGGACGAAAGCTGTACTTACGTTTATAAACCACCTAACATACCATCATATGTCTTCCCTGTAACGGAGGAATGCCGTCAGTTTTTACTCAGTCACTTACCGAAACCTTTCAAAATCTGCAACTCAGAAGTGATATTCAGATATATCTTACTTGCACCGGACTTCCACCATCCCCGGCTCGCTGTTGCGTTCTGTTATATCCTACTGTCTTCGTCAGCGTTTTTCACACTCTTTATTATATGCAACAATCCTAAAATCCGTCAAGGGGTTTTCCCTTATTTTTCATGTATCCTCTGCCATTTATCTTCTCCGGCGTATCAATACAACGATCAGACTGAAGATCAGGATCACCAGCACCACACATCCCCCGGCGATCATATATTGTTCCGAAGCTGATTTCCCGGCAAATTTCTTCTGACTGAATGCCCATGCCGCTTTTGCTTTCTGCAAGAAATTCGCCCAGATGCTCTTTGCACTTAATTTTCCACCGGAGTTCTTCGTTGTCCCGGAGTTATCCACATTCTCCTTCTTATTATCCACACGTTCTTTACCCGTACTTATTTTCTGCAGGTATTCTTCCGTGAACTTTGCTGTCGCACTTCCTACCGGATGTCCGTCATAAGTATATTGGATCGTTCCTTCTCCGGTCTTTTCATCTACGTCTGTAATCTCATAGTCTGTATCTTTGTATGAGATATCCTTCGGCAGGATCACATAGCCATCTTCCAGCGGCCGGTACTCATTCCCGCCCGTCTGTGCGGATCCGGCGTCCTCACTTTCATCCGATGCCGTTATGAATTCTTTTACTTCTGTCGGTTTCTTCTCATCTGCCACCGGAATCTTCTGGAAATTATTAAATACATATTCGAACAGATTCTTTGTATCCGGATATATATTCGCTCCATGCGTCCTGAGTACGACACATACCAGTTTCATATTGCCGTTATCAGCCATGGTGATCAGTGTGGATAAGGCATTGGATGTATATCCCGTCTTTCCTGCGACCGCATACTGGTAATAATTTTTATTTTCTTTTATAAGCATCTTATGATGCTGCGGAAATACGTGCTCTTCCGTCGTATCGGATGCCGGGATCGTATAACTCTGCTCCTGACAGATCTTTAAGAATTCCGGATAACGCCAGATCTCCCTGCCGATCAAAGCCATGTCACGCGCACAGGTATAATGATTGTCATCATGAAGCCCGTTCGCATTGACAAAGTTCGAGTTCTCCCCGCCGAGACTTTTGCATTCCTCGTTCATCTGCTGTATGAACCAGTTGTAATCGTGCCCGGCATTCTTCCCGACATTTTCCGCAACCGCATAGGCTGCTTCATTTGCCGAGGCAAGCAGTGTCGCATACAACGCCTGTTCCAACGAGATCACATTTCCTTCTTTTAATCCTACGGAAGAATCTCCCGGCTGCATAAAAGATATACAGTCATTCGAAAATGTTACCTGGTCTGACAGGCTGCCATATTTTAATGCGATAAGGCTGGTCAGAACTTTTGTGATGCTGGCCGGATATTCATGCCCGTCAATGTTCTTCGCATATAAGATGCTTCCGGTTCCTGCATCCATCACGATCGCTGCTTCTCCGTATGTCCCCGGTCCCTGCGGCCAGTTCTTCCAGCTGTTCGACTGGATCTCCATCTTATAGGCATCTTCTTCTGCCTTCTTTTCCAGCTCTTCCGGAGTCATGTCTTCTTCTTTTTTCTCTTCTTTCCGGGTATCATCTGCCGCTGCGTCTGCTGCCTGCACATTCCCGGTGCTGGCCGGCTCCGCGTATACCGTACTGTGCGGTATCCCTGCTGTCACCGCCAGTATCACCGCAAGAACTACGGCTGCTGTCTGTTTTTTCCCCCGCATAATTTCTATTCTCCTCTGTCGTTCTGTTATGGTCTTCCCATATACCACTCAATTTTTCCTTCGATATCGGACACCTTCACCGTTCCGATCTCCCGCGAATCTCTGGATACTTCTCTGTTATCTCCGAGGACAAATACCTCTTTGTCTCCGACCCTCAGTGGATATGTGATCTTTGATGACTTCTTTTCTGTCGTTCCTATCTCTCCGTTGTATCTTACTTCTTCTCCGTTTACATATACTTTGCCATCCTGGATATTAACCATGTCTCCGGCCACAGCTATGACCCGCTTTACATACTCCTCTCCGGATGGCCGGGCGATCGCCACGATGTCTCCGGCCTTATATTCCTTACATCTTCTGTTATATACAACGATGTCCTTGTCATGAAGTGTCGGATACATCGAATTCCCGTCAACAGTCGAGATCCCCATCAGTATATAGAAGATCAGGACCACCACTGCTGCTATCCCCAGGAACTGCAAGGTCACGATCAGTCTCTGGATGCGCATCTCTTTCTTTTTCTTTCTGCGCGTCTCGGGATCTACATCTTCCAGCACTTTCTTCTTGATTGCATCTATCTCCATATTCTATCCTTTGCCCTTTTCCTGTCTTTCCTGCGTCTTATTCCACGCATTCTCTATTATAATCCTTTTCCCCGGTTAACTCAACAAAAAAAGGATCACAGTCCTTTTTCCGGTCCGTGATCCTTTTCTTGATGTTTGTTACTTTTTTGTTACTTTGGCATGTTTTTGTTTGCTTACTTTTCAGCTGTCTCTGCCGTAGCTGTGGCTGTCGTTCCACCTGCTTCAACGGAATCTCCCGCATACAGATCTGAGAGCTGGTCTTCATAATTATTCTGCTCTTGCTTCAGATCGTGGCGTTTTGCTATCCATACGATGATCACTGCAAGCAGTATGATCAATGCAAGGAGGTCCCACCAGCAAAAGCCGAGTCTTGAATGTGCTATGATATATCTCATACTCTTACCTCCTTTATGCCTTTACATTGCCTTCTGCCTGTACCGTATTCTCTTCTCCGGTCATTCCCTGTCCTTCTCGGATTTCCTGAATCTTCTTATCCAGTTCCTCTTCGAAGTCATTCTGACGCTTTTTCTGATTCGTGTGATGCACCAGGATCATGATGATCAGTATTACCACAACGATCAATGTCGGTATATCCCAGGAATGAGTTCCCAGATTATGCACAAATTCAAAATAACGCATATTCTTACCTCCTTTTCTCTGCTGTTCTCACTTACATCTGTTCCTGTTCTTTTGTCGTCGGAAGACCTCTTCTTGCAAGTTCAAGATCCAGTTCTTCTCTTGCTTCGAACATCTTCTTCTGCCGTTTTTTCATGTTATGTGTATAGAATCCATACAGGATCGCTGCCAGTAACATGATCAGGAAATGAAGGATACAACATTTGTGATCGTCGAGTTTCTGTTTTACTAATGGTACATCTTCATCATCGTTATTCAGTACTTCCCGTACATCTGATGCGATACGCTCTGCTCCATCTGCGATGGCCTCTGCAGCTCTTGTAATGATGTTCGTGCTGCGTGTCGGTGTCTGGTTCGCCGGTGCTGACGGTGTTGACGGTGCCGGATTGGCCGGTGTTGACGGTGTTGCAGGTGTCGGATTGGTCGGGTTCGCCGGTGTTGTACCAGGTGTTGCAGGTGTCGCTGTAAAGTTTGCTGTAAATGTCATCTCACCTGTGATCTCATAACGGATCGTCGGGTTCGCCGGTGTCCAGCTTAAGCTTGACTGATCATATCCTGCATCTGCCGTTGCATTTGCAATCTGCAGTAATGAGAGATGTCCCACTCCATTTTCTGCCGGTTCATTATTTTCATCAAATAATGTAACTACCGCATGATCAATATTTACGGTTCCATTTACTGCTTCAAATTTTACGACTGCCTGATATCTGTCAGGAATGTTGTCCGGCTGATCCGGATTAGCTGGATCGGTTCCGATCGCATCTTTGTAGTAAACAAATGTTACGGTTACGTCTTCTTCTTCGATGGTTACTCTCTCTGCAGCCGGATATGCTGTATATCCGCTTACTTCTTCTGCATTCAGAAGCTTCGTTGTTCCCGGTTTCAGATTCTCAATATCGTAATCTTCCGGAAGCGCTGCGCTGCTCTCTTCTCCATCTGCAAATACATGTGTTACATGGATGTCATATACATCCTCAACGTCTACAGGTACTTCCGGTGTCACCGGTGTCTCACCCTCGCCCTTTGCAACTGCCGCATTGGTGATCGTGTTGCCGCGGTCTTCTTTTACAACCGTGTACTCTGCTGTGATCGTTACTTCTTTTCCAGGTGCAAGTGTATCTAATGTTACATTAGCTCCATCAATCGTTCCCTTCGCACCTTCAACCTTTGTGATGACTGCTGATCCTGCAGCATTCATCCGGTCTTCTACCAGAACGTTGTTCTGCGTTGTGTTACCGGTATTCTTCACAGTAATCTCGTACTCAACTGTATCACCGATCTGATATTCCTCTTTCTTATCGGTTACTTTCTTGGTAATTGTCATTGCCGGATTCTTCTGATCTACCGGATCCTCTGTCGTGCCAGGTGTTACGCCCGGTTCCGGATTCTTTGGATCTGTTGTCTTGCCGGCTGCTGTTGCTTCATTTACTACAGTCTTGCCAAGATCAGATTCTTTTACCGTATAACTTGCTTCAAATGTTGCTTCCTCACCCGGTTTGAACTTGCCATCGATCTTGAATGCCTTATCACCTGTATTGCCGGTCAGTTTGTCAGATACTGTCACATCTGTTAATGTTAAGTTACCTGTGTTCTTAGCGGTAATCTTATAAGTGATCTTTTCGCCGAGTGCATAAGTCTTGCCGTTCTTTGGTGTACTTGTTGTTTCTTTGGTTACTGTAATCTGTGGATTACTTTCTTCTGTTGTAACTGTCTTTTCACCTTCGTCTTTAATTTCATTACCGCTTGGATCTTTACCTGTTGCTGTTGCATGGTTTTCAACCTTACCTGCGATGATGTCTTTCTCAGTTACCGTGTATGTGGTCTTCTTTGTTACTGTCTCGCCCGGTTTGATGTTGCCAAGTGTCCAGTTATCTCCTGTCAGAGAGTCATCAAGCTTCACTCCACTAATTGTTACATTACCATTATTGGTTACTGTAATCGTGTAAGTAATCTTCTGACCAAGTGTTACCCGTCCCTCTGCATCGGATGTCTTAACAACTGTTAATCCCGGATTCGGTGTCTCTACAGGATCTTCTTTTTCACCAGGTGTTACCGGTGTCTCTTCTTTCTTCGGATCTGGATTCTCTGCTTCTCCGGTTGCGTTGTTGACAACTTTTCCGGCTATTACATCTGCTTCTGTCACTACGTAACTTGTTTCAAATGTCTGCGTCTCTCCAGGTGCGAATGTATCGATCGTCCATGCATTCTCTCCGGCATTGCCTGTGAGTGCATCTTCAATCTTCACATTTGTAAGTGTCAGGTTACCATCATTCTTAACTGTGATCACGTAATTGATCGTCTCACCAAGCTTGTAAATGTGATTTTTGCCTGCGTCTTTTGTTACCTTTGTGATGGTCATGTGTGGTCTGGATTCTTCGAACTTATCAACGGTATCCGTTCCTGTATATTCTTTATCCACGCCACTGAATGTTGCTTTTACATTATTTGTAAATGTGCCATTTACGATGTCTGCTTCTGTCACTGTGTAAGCTGCAGATGCTGTAATCTCTTTTCCAGGTTTTACATTTTCAAATGTAGTCTTGTCAAGTGTTACGCCTTCCTGCTCTTCCAGAGTGATCGTCTTGGCTTCGTCATAGATGTTCTTTACAGTGATCGTAAATGTGATAACGTCGCCGGCTTTGTATGTCTTGTCTGTGTCATGTGTCTTGTTCACTACCAGTGAAGGTGTAACCGGATTCTCCGGTGTTCCGTCTGTTACGGTTAAGGTTCCGATATTCTCTTCTACCTTGTAGTTGGACTTCTTAGCTGTGTATTTATTCTCGCCCTTCTTAGCCCATGTCATCTGATAGCTGTTTGCTGAACTTCCGACATATGTCTGTGTACCTGTTACGGTGAATCCATATGTCTCACCAGCTACGATACCGTCTACCCGGCCCGGAGCTGTCAGTGGCTGATCATTAAATGCTCTCGTATCGGAATCTGTTGTAATGATTACTGCCTTCGGTGTGATCTGATAGGTCTTATCTACTGTTCCGGTGTAGTTACCTTTTCCAGTGATCGTCACTTTGATCTCACCTGTTACATTTGTAAAGTCATCTTTGCTATAACTTACTTCGTAATCTGTTCCTTCTTTCAGCTCGTTTCCATCTTTGTCTGTTACGACCGGTGACCACTTGTGCTCTTTGCCATCATAAGTTGCATCTGAAGGATCATCAATGGTGACATCCTTATAGCTCTCCGGATTGTTCGGATCTGGTACAATGGACTGCTTTGTTACTTCCAGTGTTCCAACGCTGTCGCTGACTGTGTAGTTTGTCTCTTTTGCTGTTCCGTCCCATGTCAGGGTGTAAGTATTCTTGCTGTTACCTACTTCTGTCTGGCTTCCGGTTGTTGTAAATGTTGCTGTCTCGCCTTCAACGATTCCTTCTATTGTTCCCTCTGCTGTTAATGGTGTTGTGTCATAAACCTTAGACTGTGTAGGTGTTGTAATTGTTACTGGACGTTTTGTGATCGTTACTTTTGCCTTGCCTGTTACTGTCTTATATCCATACAGGCTTGCCTCGAACTCTACTTCCTTCTCACCAACATTCTTTTTCGTCGGGCTTGCATCTAATGTATACTTGCCATCTTTATCTTTATACTTGATGGTCGCACCGTCAATGCTTGCAACTGCTGTAACACCATATGCTGTTCCATCATAGGTCTTTGTTACATCTGCAGCACTGACTGTCAATGCATCTTCATTAGTATTGATTGTAAAGTCTGCCGGTTTGATCGTGAATGTATAATTCGTATATGCTTCTTCAAGGGCTTCTTTGCTCTGGCTGATACTCAGCACATCTTCATGTGTTCCTAATGTATCATTGTCTGCATCACTTCTGCTTACTGTCAGGTCTACATCGGTAAGTTCTCCTGTTACCTGACCGCTCATGATTGCATCTGCAAATGCCGGATCAACTTCTCCATAGGTCTTGGATGCGTTTGCTGCTTTGATCTCTACCGGGCGTTTATTGATTGTGATCGTTGCGCTTCCGAATGCATCTGCATATCCTTCCAGGCTTGCCTTGAACTCTACCGTTGTCTCTCCAACATCTGTTCTTGTCGGGCTTTCTGTCAGGGTATAGTTTCCATTTGTATCCTTATAAGTAATGGTTGCCCCCTCGATGCTTGCACTTGGTGTAACGCCAGATGCATTTCCATCATAGGTTTTTTCTACATTTGCTGCGCTTACTGCCAACGCTCCCTGATCATTTGTCTTGATCTCGAATGTTCCGAGGTTGATTGTGAAAGTATAGTTTGTATTCGCTTTTTCAAGTTCTTTTTTACTTGAATTGATTGTAAGTACATCTATATATGTTCCTACTTTATTAACCTGTGCGTTACTACGGATTACACTCAGATCTACATCGGTAAGTTCTCCCGTTACCTGGCCGCTCATGGTTGCATCTTCAAACTCAGGATCTGCTGTTCCATAATACTTTTCAGCATTTGCAACAGTAATCTCTACCGGGCGCTTTGTGATCGTAATCTTTGCTTTTCCTGTTACGGTCTTGTATCCATACAGGCTTGCCTCAAACTCTACTTCCTTCTCACCAACGTTCTTTTTCGTCGGGCTTGCATCCAGTGTATAGTTACCGTCTGCATCTTTATACTTGATAGTCGCTCCACCAATGCTTGCAACTGCTGTAACTCCATAAGATGTTCCATCATAGGTCTTTGTTACATCCTCTGCACTTACTGTCAATGCATCTTCATTAGTATTGATTGTAAAGTCTGCCGGTTTGATCGTGAATGTATAATTCGTATATGCTTCTTCAAGGGCTTCTTTGCTCTGGCTGATACTCAGCACATCTTCATGTGTTCCTAATGTATCATTGTCTGCATCACTTCTGCTTACTGTCAGGTCTACATCGGTAAGTTCTCCTGTTACCTGACCGCTCATGATTGCATCTGCAAATGCCGGATCAACTTCTCCATAGGTCTTGGATGCGTTTGCTGCTTTGATTTCTACCGGGCGTTTCTCGATTGTGATTGTTGCGCTTCCGAATGCGTCTGCATATCCTTCCAGACTTGCCTTAAACTCTACGGTTGTAGTTCCCACATTCGTTCTTGTCGGGCTTGCATCTAATGTATAGTTGCCATCTGCATCCTTATACTTAATGACCGCCCCTTCAAGTGTTGCTTCCGCTTCCACGCCAAGTGACTGACCGTCATAAGGCTTCTTTACATTAACTGCTCCTACCTGCAATACATTCTGGTCATTTGTCTTGATTTCGAATGTTCCAGGATTGATTGTGAAGGTATAGTTTGTATACTCTTTTTCAAGTTCTTTTTTGCTTGAATTGATCGTAAGTACTTTTTCATAAGTTCCTACTTTATTAACCTGTGCATTACTACGGATTACACTCAGATCTACATCTGTAAGTTCTCCTGCTACCTGATTCTGCATGATTGCATCTTCAAATGCCGGATCATCATTTCCGTAGTATTTCCAGCTGTTAGCTGCTGTAATTGTAACCGGACGTTTTGTAATCGTTACTTTCGCTTTTCCTGTTACTGTCTTATATCCATACAGGCTTGCCTCAAATTCTACTTCCTTCTCACCAACATTCTTTTTCGTCAGGCTTGCATCCAATGTATACTTGCCATCTTTGTCTTTATACTTGATGGTCGCACCGTCAATGCTTGCAACTGCTGTAACTCCATATGCTGTTCCATCATAGGTCTGTGTCACATTCTTTGCACTTACTGTCAATGCTGTTTCATTCTCATTGACTGTAAAGTCTGCCGGTTTGATCGTGAATGTATAATTCGTATATGCTTCTTCAAGGGCTTCTTTGCTCTGGCTGATACTCAGCACATCTTCATGTGTTCCTAATGTATCATTGTCTGCATCACTTCTGCTTACTGTCAGGTCTACATCGGTAAGTTCTCCTGTTACCTGACCGCTCATGATTGCATCTGCAAATGCCGGATCAACTTCTCCATAGGTCTTGGATGCGTTTGCTGCTTTGATCTCTACCGGGCGTTTATTGATTGTGATCGTTGCGCTTCCGAATGCATCTGCATATCCTTCCAGGCTTGCCTTGAACTCTACCGTTGTCTCTCCAGCATCTGTTCTTGTCGGACTCGCATCTAATGTATAGTTGCCATCTGCATCCTTATAAGTAATAGCTGCTCCTTCGATGCTTGCTCTTGGTGCAACACCATATGCTGTTCCATCATAGGTCTGTGTTACATCTGCTGCGCTGACTTTCAATGCTCCCTGATCATTTGTTTTGATCTTAAATGTTCCCGGGGTAATCGTGAAAGTATAGTTTGTATTCGCTTTTTCAAGTTCTTCTTTATTTGATTTGATTGTAAGTACATCTTTATATGTTCCTACTTTATCAACGCTCGCATTCGTACGGATTACGCTCAGATCTACATCTGTAAGCTCTCCTGCTACCTGTCCACTCATGGTTGCTGATGCAAACTCAGGATCTTCTGTTCCATAATACTTTTCATCATTTGCAACAGTAATCTCTACCGGACGCTTTGTGATCGTAATCTTTGCTTTTCCTGTTACGGTCTTGTATCCATACAGGCTTGCCTCAAACTCTACTTCCTTCTCACCAACGTTCTTTTTCGTTGGGCTTGCATCTAATGTATACTTGTCATCTGCATCTTTATACTTGATGGTTGCTCCATTGATGTTTGCAACTGCTGTAACTCCATACGATGTTCCATCATAGGTCTGTGTCACATTCTTTGCACTTACTGTCAATGCTGTTTCATTCTCATTGACTGTAAAGTCTGCCGGTTTGATCGTGAATGTATAATTCGTATATGCTTCTTCAAGGGCTTCTTTGCTCTGGCTGATACTCAGCACATCTTCATGTGTTCCTAATGTATCATTGTCTGCATCACTTCTGCTTACTGTCAGGTCTACATCGGTAAGTTCTCCTGTTACCTGACCGCTCATTGTTGCATCTGCAAATGCCGGATCGACTTCTCCATAGGTCTTGGATGCGTTTGCTGCTTTGATCTCGATTGGTCTCTTTGTAATTGTCAGTTTTTCTGTATCTTCCAATTTACCAGTATACTTCTCACTAGTCACACGAACTTTAACCGTTGTACTATCTGCTACATTAGTTGCTGTAATCTCTGCCGGATTATCTGTCCATGTTTTATCCGCTTTCTGATATTCAATTTTAACACCATCAAGATTTGCTTCTACTTTCTTAGCTGATACTTTCGCAGTTCCTGCTGCTAACGGTTCTCCGTTATATACACGTTCAGCATCAGTCGGAGTCAGGGAAATAAAATCTTTAATCTTCTGCTCTTCCCAATTAGCCGTGAGTGTCACCGTATTGCCTGGCATTGTAAAACTTTCCCCACTGCTAATAGTAGTAGTATTATCCAATCCTCCAACTGTCCACCCTATAAACTTATAGCCTTTACGGGTAGGCTCTTCTTTTACAACTACATTCGTACCTTCATTATGTTTTTCCGTTGCATTCGTTGAACCATCGGAAAATTTTCCACCAGCCAGATTATACATAACATGATATCCTGCTATATATTTTGCATAATAAGTAATCGATGATTCTACTTTAGCCGGAAATGCAGGTGCAGCATTCGTAAGGTCTTGGTTTGTATACCATCCTGAGAATGTATATGTTACACCGTTCACAGTTTTTGTTGCAGGGAATGTCTTAGATGTAACATCACTTGGCTGTGTCTTAGATGTTCCATTTATAACATAATTCTTGGAGCCTAACATATCAAATTTTACAGCTCCCGCATCATACAGATAATATTTTACTGTTGCAACATTTTTACATTTAATATTTACATTACAATCCAAGTGCTTATCCGGAACTGTTCCTTGATTATTTCTTGAAATCTTCGCCGGAACTAATGTAATCTCTTCTACATCATCCTTTGTAATTTTAACGCCTAATTGGCTCTGGATAGAAGATCTATAATTTTCAAATATCTGATTCCATGCGTCGCTGCCTCTTGTTACAACATTCGTTCCATTCGGCCAGCTTACAACTCTTTGATCAACATTATCAAAGCAGTTCTTATTATTGGTCCATGTAGCACCCGTTGTATTTACTGTAGCAATTCCATATTGTGGTCCCCAGTTATCTGTATGATTTGAATTTGCATCTTTCGTAGGATCCACCAGATAATATACTATTGCCTCATCTGTTGATTCTTCATTCGCAACTACTTGAATTGTTTTTTCAGCAAATACGGAACTATTACTCTCTTTATCCTGTACACTTGCTGTAACAGTAGCTGTACCCTGCCGCAATCCACTGACCAGTCCATTCGAATCTACTGTTAATATCTGTTCATTTGATGAACTCCACTGTACTTCACCTGCTGCATTAGACGGTGTAAGCTCATATGTAAGTTGAGCTGTCTTAAACTGCGTAACTTTATCCGCTCCACTTATTGTTATAGCTGTCGGTGCAACAGCTTCACTTACATGGATCGTATATATAATAGTTTTTTCCTGCTGCTCGCCCCACGACCGCCATGTAATCGTATCTGTAATTGTAGCCTTTCCAGCTTTTTTTCCTTTTACGGAAATACTATTACTCTTCGACGAGTTTATAGTTACAACATCATTGCCTTCTTTTATTTTCCAACTATGATTATATGTTGTCAGCCAAGTTGATTCATACTCATTACTCAGTTTTACTGTATCACCAACTGTGATCCACTTTTCAGTATCGGTGTCTTTATGTGTCTCTGCTGCACTTTCAACCTTTTCTTTATCGTCACTATCTGATACTACATTAACATTTTCCTGCGCCTTCGCCGCCGGCTCACCGTCATCATCCGCATCCTCCGACTGCTCATCGTCACTCTTCTGCTGATCGCCGTTCGATGTAGATTCTGCCTTCTTCACCTCTTCTTTTGCATAAGTAATCGAATAGGTTCTTTCGGCTGTGATATTCTTTACTTCATATGTATATACGTTGTTGTTTACTGCCTTCGGCTCTACCGTTGTTCCGTTCTGATCTGTAACCTTCGCAACTTTATAAGTATCTTTTGCAGTGATCTCGAAGTTGAAGTCTTCTCCTTCTTTTACTTCTTTCACGTACTTATTTTCGCTGTTGTAAGTTACATCTGTCTTATTGCCATCAGATCCCCATGCTTTGATGGTTCCACCGTCAACATCGGATTTCTGGATCGTGACATGATAAGTCTTCTCCTCCGGTGTCTCCTGTACAGGCTCTGCACTTGGGGCTGCCTGGGTATTCTGATCTGATGCAGAAGCGTTGTTCTGTGCAGGCTGCACCTGCTGTGTCTTTGCAGCTTCGCTCTGAGAAGTTGTCTCTTTCTGCTGCGTCTGAGGTGTCACTTCCTGTACCTGAACTCCTCCTGTATTATTCTGTTGATTCAGTGCTGCTGTGTCCTGATCCTGTGTCTCTGGCACTGCTGCTGAATCGTCCTGCTGTCCGCTTTCTGCAGTTGTCTCTGTCTCGCTCGCACTCATGGATGTACCGATCTGATAAAGTGCATTCGAACCAACTAATATAACTGCCAGAAGCAGCGCCAGCCACCGTCTAGTCTTCTTCATAAGCATTTCCTCCTTTGTTATTATCCATCTATTTTTAGACATTTTTAGAATGTATTTGCTTATACATAATTAAAGACGGCATTATTTTCCAAAAAGGGTCACTTTTTTTATATTTTTTTTAAATTATTACATTATTTTTTTATTTTTATTCTTTATTTATCAAAACGTCTGGTTTATGTTATACTGAAATTATTCATACAGATTTATACCACAGCTATGAAAAATATCTATTTTGTGAAAAAGAGGAAGGGAAGTTATGAAAAAGTTCAATATTTTTAAAATTGTACAATTGTCTTTACTGATTTTGGTAACGTTGATCAGTGTATATCTTTTGATGCAGCCGGAAGTGAAGCAGTATATCTTTGCATCAACTCCCGCAACGATACTGTTCATCATTATCTGGATCGTATTACTTGCAAGTTATGTGTTTCTTCTGATTGATTTCAGTATTCTTTCATCGATCAAATTAAACTATCATAATTTATACGGCGTTGCATATTCCGATCCATTGTCCGGTATCCCGAACCGTTTCAGCTGTGATACGCTCATTGAAAAGTATTATGACACAACGCTTCCTGACACTCTGACATGTGTAATGATAGATCTTTCCAATCTTTCGGCCGTGAACGAACTATATGATCATGTGACCGGAAATATGTTATTAAAAGATTTTTCCAATATCCTGTCTGCCTCCGCACTATCCCTTTGTTTTGTGGGACGTAACGGCGGCAATAAATTTCTTGCAATCTTTGAAAATTGCACAGACGACCAGTTGAATACTTTCCTCGCCCGGATTGCCGACCGTGTTAAGCAACACAACCAGTCACCTTCTGCCATTTCCATTGAATATCGGATCGGTATTGCAAAGAACAGCGAAGAACACCTTGCTGAGATTACCCAGTTGATTGCTCTTGCTTATAATAGAATTTCCGTGGAAACGATCGCTCACTAACCAAGGAGGTAATGTTCTATGGATGAATTAGATTATAACTATCTTGCTGAACTTGTTCTCAAGACTCAGCGCGGTGATAGTGAGGCTTTTGCAGAACTTTATACCGCCACATATCAGAAACAATACCGTTTTGCCTACCGTTATGCAAAGGATGCTTATCTTGCACAGGATATTCTTCAGGATGTATACATTCTGGTATTGAAAAATATTAATGCCCTGAAGAATCCCCGGCTCTTCGTCTCCTGGCTGAACCAGATTACATTCCGCACCTGTTTTGATGTATGTCAGAAGCACAGCCGCCATGAAGAGGAGCTTAACCATGTTACGGAGATGACGCAGACAAAGGATCTGCAGCCGGATTCAATGACCCATAACCCGGAAAAGCAGCTCATGGATCATTTCGACCAGACGGTGCTCATGGCTTCTGTTCTCGAATTACAGCCGCAATATGCGCAGGCACTTATCATGCGTTATTTCAACGATATGAGTATCGATGAGATTGCCGATGCCATGAACTGCAGCCACAGCACGATCAAACGTCGACTTGCCAAAGGCAAAAAACTTCTTGAGAAGCTACTGAAAAATAAGATAGGAGGTGATTGGTTTGAATAAAAACGACACCCTTGTATTTCATCTGGATGAACATACAGACATTCCCGAACTGGATACACAGACAGCGAACCAATTGCTGGATAATGTATTTGCCGCATGCGATGTGGAACCCAGTGTAGTTCCGGTCGAAGTCCTGGAATCCTGGGGAAATTATAAAAAGCACGGCTTCAATCTCGGACGGACTCTGGCATACATTTTCCTGATCCTCCTGATCCTGCTTCCGCTTATGTTCTTCCGGCCATCGATTATCGCAGAACGAACGGATGTCAAATCCGCCTCGGATGCCATATATAGTATTCATATCAAGACACTGCTTCCTTTACATTCCGTCAGTGCCACCATAAACGGGACTCCGGTTCAGCTTCAGGAAGAAGGTTCAAAGGAATTCAAGGCTGCGGTTTCCGATAACGGAACACTGAAGATCAAAGCAGTCTCTTTCAACGGGCAGACGACCACCAGATCTTACAAGGTCCTTCATCTCGACAAAGAAAAACCGGTTCTTAAGGATTCTTATTCCAAAGACGGTTATGTCTACCTGGAAGTTATGGATACCTATTCCGGTATCGACTATCCGAATATCGGCGGATACGCACCGGATCACTTTGATACAAAGACCGGAATGATTGTATATCCGGTTCCGGACGAACCTGTAACCGTTACGATTCCGGATAATGCCGGAAACGAGCTGGTACTTCTGCTTTCGCCGGTCAATAATAATTAACAGACGATTTATAAATACACAGGAGGATTGCAGATATGAAATACAGATTACATTTATCCTATTTACTTATCGCCATATTCTGCCTTCTTCTTGGGGGTTGTTCCGGCAGTTCTTCCGCATCCCGGAAGGAACATTCCGGTCCCCCCAGAGATTCAACGCCCAAAGTGTTAACCCCGTCAGCTGACGGGGTTACCGTTTATCAGAATGATTTTGCTTCCATTGATGCATCGAATACTTCGCAGGGCTATGTTATGGTGAAATACAATGGAACAAATGAAAAAGTAAAGCTTCAGATCACATGTCCCGATCAGAGTTGTTATACTTACCTGATCAGCGGCCGCGGAGCGTATGATACATTTCCTCTGACAGCCGGAAATGGCTCCTATACCTTACAGGTTCTGGAAAACGTCGCAGGTGACACTTATACCGTCTCACTTACCCAATCCATCAACGTCAGCATCGAAGATGAATTTCTTCCTTTCCTGTATCCGAATCAATATGTGAACTTCCATACAGATTCGAAGGCTGTCTCCAAAGGCAGCGATCTTGCAAAAGACACCTACAGTGATCTAGATGTTGTACAGAACATTTACAATTATGTGATTAAAAACATTTCTTACGACACAGAAAAAGCACAGAACGTATCTTACGGATATGTCCCGGATATTGATGATACGCTTTCTTCCAAAAAAGGGATATGCTTTGACTATGCGGCACTTATGACAAGCATGCTGCGGTCACAGAATATTCCGACCAAACTGGAAGTCGGTTACTCCGGAGATGCCTACCATGCCTGGATCAGCACATATATTGATGACAAAGGCTGGGTAGATGATATCATCCAGTTTGACGGGGATACCTGGCAGATCATGGATCCAACTCTTGCCGCAACCAACGACAGTGCCGCTGTTAAGAAATATGTCGGTGACGGCAGTCATTATGTTGTAAAATATACGTATTAATCCCACCATGAAATATGTAGTATTCTATGTGGCCATATATGATGGGATATGAAAGGAGACTTTTATGGCAGACAAAACATTCACTCCACTTTCCAATACAGAGATTGCCGCTTTCTGTTCCCAGACCGCCATGATCTTAAGATCTGGCATCTCTTCCATCGAGGGGATCTCGATCATGCTGGAAGATTCGCAGAATGCGGGCGAGAAGGAGTTACTCTCTGCGGTCAATGATACACTTATGCAGACCGGAAGTCTGACACAGGCACTGGAGGATACACATGCTTATCCAGATTACATGATCTCTATGGTCCGGATCGGTGAGCAGACCGGCCGCCTGGATGATGTTATGGATTCTCTGGCTGTCTATTATGAGAAAGAGGCTTCTCTGGCAGAATCCATCAAGAGTGCGGTTACTTATCCGCTGATCATGATCGTCATGATGCTGCTTGTCATCCTGCTCCTGATCATGAAAGTGATGCCGGTCTTCAATCAGGTATTTATCCAGCTTGGAAGCAGTATGTCCGGTCTTTCCCTTGTGATCCTGAATATCGGACAATTCCTGAACCGGCATATTGCAGTATTTCTTCTGATTCTTGCCGTACTTGTCGGAATGATTTTCTACACATGCTTCTCGAAAAAGCGGCATCGGAACTTCCAGTCTTTCTTTGGAAAGTTTAAAAATTCCAGACAGTTATATGAGAAGATCTCTGCCCGCCGCTTCGCCAGCGGTATGGCACTTACGCTAAGCAGCGGCCTTCCGCCGGAAGAATGTCTGAACCTTACTATGGATCTGATCGATGACCATGCATTCCGGACCAGGCTGGAAAAATGCCGGGAGGATCTTTCATCCGGAAATGATTTCAGTGAAGTACTTTTAAGCAACCACATATTCTCAGGACTTTACGCCAGACTGGTATCCATCGGCGGACGTACCGGTTCCATGGAAGAGATCATGCAGAAGATCGCAGATCAGTATGATGAAGATATTGATGTAAGGATGGCAGGAATGATCGCTGCGATCGAACCGACACTCGTCATCATCTTATCCGTGATCGTCGGCATTATCTTATTATCCGTAATGCTTCCGCTGGTCAGCATTATGGCAGGACTATAGAAGGAGTGGATGCACATGCAGCGTTTTATAAGAGAACGTAAAACTTCATATCTGCGTAATGTTATCATCTCTGTTCTTATCTTCCTTCTGATCTTTGCCGGATTTGGCTGCGGGCTGACTGCCATGAACAAAAAGATGGATCAGGAGGAGATGCAGACGCTTCAGAATGCCATAACCCGGAGTGTAACCACCTGTTATACCCTGGAAGGGAGCTATCCGCAGAGTCTTGGCTACCTGAAAAAACATTACGGACTTCATTATGATGAGAATAAATATTTTGTAGACTATCAGCCGCTCGGTGCCAATATCATGCCCGACATTACCATTATCAGGAAGGAGGCGGATCACCGTTGAGATTCCAAAGACAGAAAAATCATGTCATTGACCTGTTATTCCCGATCGCTGTCCTCTTCGTATTTGCCATTTCTTCCTTTCTTGTGCTGGTTCTGTCTGCCCATATATATAGTTCGCAGACACAGAAAACGAATACCGGCTACACCGTCCACACATCCCTTGCCTACGTGGCGGAAAAGATACGTCAGAATGATTCTGACGGCGGTATATCAGCCGGGACTTTTCAGGGACAGGAATGCCTTGTACTAAAGGGTGATTCCGGTGATATCCGTTATACCACTTATATCTATTCTTACAAAGGTAAGTTAAAGGAACTGACTCTCCGGGACGGCACGGATGCTTCCCCTTCGGATGGCAAAGATATACTGGCAGTCGCAGACTTCTCTGTCAGCGAGATCAGACCCGGACTTTTCAGATTCACATCCACAGATACGGATGGAACGACTGCTTCTGTCACGATATCAGAAAGGAGCCGCCAATGAAACGAACTTCCAACAGCCGCTCTTCTCTGTTTCTGATCGAGCTGATCATTGCCATTCTGTTCTTCTCACTGGTAAGTGCTGTCTGTCTGAGAGCATTTGCACGGTCACACATCCTGACAGAGAATGCCCGTGACCTGAACGCAGCTCTTATGCATGTAGAGAGCACTGCGGAACTTCTAAGAGCAGGAGAATCTGTAGAGGCACAGACTTTCTACTCTTCTTCCTGGGATACCTGTGAAGAGAAGAAGGCCGCTTATATGATAACTGTAAAAGAAAAGGACGCATCCGATGAAGATAGCGGTACGGATGGCCTGACAACTTACCGGATCACCGCAAGGCAGCTTAACAACGGAAGAAAGATCTATTCTTTGAACGTTACCTGCCATACACCATACAGCATAAAGGAGGCTGCCGGTCATGAATAAACGAAAATTTCCTGTTACGAATATCGGCTCTGTATCGCTTCTGATGATATTCATCGTGCTCTGTATGGTTACACTTGCAGCATTGTCATTGTCTACCGCATCCGGCAGTTACCGTTCTGCACAGACACTTGCCGGTCACACAACCGCTTATTACAGAGCATCCAACAAAGCAGAGAAAAAGCTTGCAGAGACAGAGAAGATCCTGCAGGCATGCTATCATTCCACTTCCGATGCAGACAGCTATTATCAACAGGTGCGTCAACAGCTTGGAATCACCGGCAGCGACGGATCCCTGATCTATTCTTTTCAGGCAGCTGTCAACAAGTCACAGGAACTGGAAGTCCGGATCCAGATCACCTATCCGGACAGTTCCGCTACAGCCGGGTCTGACCGGGAAGATTCAGATACTGCTTCTGCATTCTATAAGATCACCTGTTGGAAAATGACTTCTACAAGTGACTGGAATGCCGACAATTCCATTCAATTAATACAATAATGATAAAGACTATATGATATCAGGAGGCATTTATGAATACCACAGAATTACTTGAAAAGGCTGTCAGCGCCGGAGCATCCGACATCTTTGTCGTAGCCGGGCGGCCGGTCTCTATGCGCATACATGGTGATATCCGGATGGAAGACAATACCCGTCTCCTCCCGGATGACACCCAGCGGATCATCGAACAGATCTATGAGCTTGCCGGACATCGTGACATCGGCGTACTGGAAGACACCGGAGACGACGATTTCTCTTTTGCAGTTCCGGGGCTCTCACGCTTCCGCGTCAGCGCATTCAAACAAAGAGGCTCCCTGTCTGTTGTGATCCGTATCATTTCCTTTACTTTGCCGGATCCTGCTGAGTTCGGTATTCCGGAAAAGGTCATCCATTTTGCAGATTTCTCCAAAGGAATGGTACTGGTCACAGGACCTGCCGGAAGCGGGAAATCCACTACCCTTGCGTGCATCATCGACTATATCAATAGGAACTATGACAAGCACATCATCACACTGGAGGATCCTCTGGAATTCCTTCACCGGCACAACCGGAGTATCGTAAGCCAGCGTGAGATCAATGTTGATACCGAGAATTATGTCACGGCACTGCGTGCTTCCCTGCGCCAGAGTCCGGATGTGATCCTTCTGGGCGAAATGCGTGATTACGAGACGATGCAGGTAGCCATGACTGCTGCCGAGACCGGTCATCTGTTATTCTCAACACTACACACGATCGGTGCTGCCAACACGATTGACCGTATCATCGACGTCTTCCCGCCAAATCAGCAGCGGCAGATTGCAGTACAGCTTTCCATGGTCCTGCAGGCAGTGGTGTCCCAACAGCTGGTACCGACCACAGACGGTGGTATCACCCCTGCATTCGAGATTATGATCGTCAATCCTGCGATCCGCAATATGATCCGTGATAACAAGATCCCGCAGATCGACGGTCTCATCTATTCCTCTGCGGGAAATGATCTGGTCTCTATGGATTCCAGTCTTCTTTCACTTTATAAAAACGGACGCATTACTGCTGACACGGCACTTGCTTATGCATCCAATCCGGAAATGTTAAAAAAGAAGCTGTAGGAGATTACTCCTGCAGCTTCTTAATTTCTTCAATTGTTGCCTCATATTCTTTTGTTACTTTTTCCATTGCTTCCGGTATCCCCGGCTTCTCTCCGGTCCGGTCTCTCAAAAGTTCTGTAAGCTCACTGCTCACTTCATACAGACGGTCAAAGGAAAGATTCTGACATACCCCTTTCAGTGTGTGTGCACCACGAAAAGCTTCTTCGTAATTGTTATCCCCCAAAGCCTGCTTTAACAGTGGATAACTCTGATCTTCAAGGAACTTTAATGTGAATTTCCGGATCAGTGCTTCACTGCGAAGGCGTCTTAAGACATCTTCATAGTTTCCTCCAATCGCTTCATAGCATTCCTGTATTGTCATTTTTTATCTCCTGTCTATATAAGATTTCTTTATTGTAGCACATTCTTTTGCAGAAATTAATGGTTTTCGACATTCTTCACACAATCTCTACATTCTTTTACACAACATATCCGTCATTTCCGGTCTAATTCTTGAAAGACACGATCACTTCTTTTCCATTCGATACATTTTCGAACATGCCCTTGATCACTTTCTTGGCGTTCTTGTCTGCATTTTCAAGAAATCCGTATTCATCCGATCCGGCTTTTTCCTTTGCTTTCTTCTCAGCCTCTGCGACAAGTTCCATAACTGCCTCTTTATCGATACTCATAATCGCAAAATTCGTATCATATATCTTCAGATCACTGGATTTGATCTTAATAGAATCCTCATTGACCGTGCAGTGCGGAATAGATATCTGGATCTTGTCGTCTGTCTCCTTTATGACAGCTTTCTGTACATCCAGTCCCGCAGTCACTGTCGTCTTGTATTGTACGAGAAATCTGTTCTTGTTGATCAGCGGGATCTCTCCCTTTGTGCTCCTGAATACATCCGAGATGATCATCTTCTGTGTCGTCAGCTCCGCTGCATCTTCCAGCGTCGTCTCAAGCGGTATGCTCTCTTCTTTCGGACCGGTAATATGCTTATATATGGCTATCGAACCGATGCTGATCGCAATGGCAAGAACTGCCGCAATGATTATTTTAGCTTTTGTCTTCATATGTTTTCCTCCGTTAAAATGATTTAACTTTCGGCCGGTAGCGCATATCGGATACCGTGTATACGGTTACGAATGCCTCCGGATCTTTTTTACTGACATAATTCATCAGTTTCTGATATTCGTTCTTATCTACGATTGTAATGATCTCTCTGTATTTCTGCATATTGTAAGCACCTACTGCCTCGTAGAACGTTGCCCCGCTGTGCAGCTCATGTAAAATAAACTGGCGCACCTCTTCTTCATATTTTGTAATGATACAGACACGTCTCTTTACATTCTGTCCAAAGATAAAATGATCCAGCACAATACCGTTAAAGTATGTACCAAGCACACTCAGTACAACCGCTTTTTTATCATAGATCAATGCGGAAGAAAGTGCCACACACATTCCTGAGATGGACATCGCTTTTCCCAGTTCGACATGAAGATATTTATTCATGATCTTTGCCACGATATCCAGTCCGCCGGATGACGCATTCATATTAAATAAGATGCTGAGTCCGAAGCTTACGACGAGAACATAACATAACACGTCCAGTTCCGTACTGTTCGTCAGCGATTCAAAATCCGGAAATACATGTTCAAATACTGCCAGATACAGTGGCAGCAAAATACTTGTGTATACCGTCTTCGCCCCAAATTCTTTCCCACAGGTTATAAATCCGATCAGCAGTAAGACCACATTCAGGATCATTGTAACCGTAGATACATGCAACGGTACATAATGCGCAATGATGATCGCCAGCGCAGATACGCTGCTGATCGAGGTCTGGCTCGGAATCAGAAAGAAGTACACTGCCGCGGCGATGATCCCCACTGCTATCGTCATGACGGCGGTTTCTTTTAGATTGTCCGGTGTGACAACCTGTTTTTTTTCTCTGTTCATTTTTTTATTCCCCACTTTTATAAATATTTCATCATCGTTGGCGCAAGGATGTTCATATCAACAGGCTTGGCAACGTGGTCATTCATCCCGACAGAAAGTGCCTTCTGTCTGTCTTCTGCAAAGGCATTGGCCGTCATAGCTATGATCGGGATCATCGCTTTTTTATCATCCTTCATCTTCCGGATGGTTAATGTCGTATCGAACCCATTCATAACCGGCATCTGAATATCCATAAGGATCATCTTATAATAGTCCGCATCTGCCTTTTCAATCATGCTGATACATGCAACTCCGTCAGTTGCAACTTCGACAATACACCCTTCTTCTTTCAACAGTTCTGTCGCGATCTCCGCATTGATCTCATTGTCTTCGACCAGCAGGACCCGGACGCCTTTTAACGACTTCTTACTTCGCGGATTCTGATTTTTCTTCTCTAAGGCTTCTTCTTTTGATGCTTTTTTGCAAGGGATCGTCACTGTAAAAGTGGATCCCTCACCGAGCTTACTTTCCACCTCTATCGTACCACCCATCAGATCTACAAGCTTTTTCACGATTCCCATGCCGATGCCGATACCCTCAATATGGGTAATCGTAGAAGTCCGCTCTCTTTCAAACGCTTCAAAGATATGCTTTTGGAACTCTTCTGTCATACCAATTCCATTATCGGTAATACTGATGATCATATCACACCAGTCTTCATTCTCACAAGGTCTCTGTGCAACCTTACAGGATATTGTACCGCCCGCATTTGTATACTTGACCGCATTACTTATGATGTTGATGCAGACTTCCGATAAATGTGGTTCATCCACATATACATACGGATACAGGATATGTTCTGTCATACACAGAGTCTGGTTCTTACTTTCTGCCTGTTGCTGGAACATTGTAACACAATTCGTAAAGTCTTCCCGGACATCCGACACGGCATATTTCATTTCGACCTTGTTATTTTCAATTCTTGCAAGATCCAGGACATTACTGAGTAACGATAACCGTTTTCTCCCGCATATCTGAATGTTATCGATATATCTGCTAAGTTTTTCTGTGTCTTCCAGGTGTCTGGATGCCAGATCTGCATAACCGATGATCGCATTCATAGGCGTTCTGATGTCATGGGACATATTGAAAAGAAATGCGGATTTTGCCTTACTTGCAGTTTCCGCATTTAATTTAGCTTCCCGCAGTTCTTCCTCCTGCCTCAATTCCCGCAGTTTTTCATCTGTCACATCCCGGTTTGCAAGCAGCACCGATGTAACATTTCCGTCTTTATCATAGTTCTGTGGAACGATCATGGCAAGGAACCATTTCCCATCCTTTTTTTTGAATTCAAAAGACATGGACTCTTTATTACGAAGCCGTGCGGCCATGGTCTGTGTATCAAAAAAATCTATGTACTTTTGTACAAATGGTTCTGCTATCACATCTTTGATGACCTCAAACTGAGAATCCCAATCTGCGCTTTTTTGTGAAATTCCCAGTTCCATTTTCCGGGATCTTTTCACAAGTTCGATCTTCTTTGTCTTTAAATCCAGACGTGAGATGTGATAATAAGCGGTCCCTAATGCACTGATTGCCCGGTGCGCCTCTTCCACCTGTTTTCCCAGCGTAACCGGGAATTCTTCCCCTGTCATCTGGTCTTTGTCCGGTACTGACTGATGCAGATGCTTAACCAGCCATTTCCCGTTCACCTTTTTATAGATAATACTAAACCGTGTGTCCATCTCAAAACAGACGGATTCATCTTCAAATAAACCGGTAAAGACTACCGATCCATACGCAAGGACCTGATCCTCACCAAGCTCTGTTTCTTCCTGCTGTAAGTCCCTTATTTTAAGTCTGATTTTTCCTCTTTGTTTTACATCAAATTTATATGATTCCTGAAATTCATGCAGATTCCTGAAGAACTCATGCTTCCCTGTTCCGATTATACTGCTGTTATCATCAAAGAAGTTTTCAAAGCCTGTATCATCTACTGATTCCGTATTGATATAAAATTTTAAAAGCTGCTCTGTAAGTCGTTTAAAATCATCCATAACAAATCCCTCTCATCCCGTATGTTTTGAACAACCTTTTGCGTGTTTCCTCGTTTCTTTCATTTTAACATAATATCGCAGCATTCTACTATCAATTTTATTACTATTTATTTTCAATTTATAATTTGCGACTATCAGGCATCTTCTTTTTAAGTTGTTTTTTATGAATCGCATATGTTATACTAACACAAAGCATATTTCTTATGAATCCAAGGTGACAATTCACCATCTATTTTCTAATTTCATTTCAGAAGTCTATGCTTTAGATACCAATCGTTATGTAAAGCAGGAGGCAGCTGAAAAAAGTAGATGACCTCCTGCAAGAAGGAGGAAAAGTGAATATGTCAAAACGAAAGAATGCACAGAGAATCAGAAAGTATTCTGTACGGAATCGTTCTGTAAAGGCAACAAAAAAGTACAAAGATACCATTTTCCGTATGCTGTTTGCAAACAAGGAAAATCTGTTGTCGCTTTACAACGCAATGAACCAGAAGAATTATACCGATGCAGATGCATTACAGGTAGTAACACTGGAAAATTCGATTTATATGGGAATGAAAAATGACTTGGCTTTTATTCTGGATATGAATCTATATCTTTATGAGCATCAGTCCACATATAACCCGAACATGCCATTAAGAGACCTGTTTTATATCTCTAATGAATATCAGAAACTGGTTGTTCATAAGTCTTTGTATTCGTCAGTGCTGCAGAAGATTCCAGCTCCGAAATTTGTTGTGTTCTATAATGGGACGAAAAAGATTGAAGATGTCAGTGAATTCAGACTTTCATCAGCGTATGAATGCCAGACGGATGACCCGAATCTGGAATTGCGGGTAACCCTGCTGAATGTTAATGAAGGTCATAATCAGGAATTGATGGAACACTGTCAAACATTGAAGGAATATGCTCAGTATGTTGCGAAAGTCCGTAAATATACTTCTTTAGGAGAACTGTCATTGGAAGATGCGGTAGAATGTGTTGTTGAAGAGTGTATAAAAGAAGGAATATTAGCGGAATTTCTAATCCAAAATCGAGCTGAGGTGATTAGCATGAGTATATTCGAATATAACAAGGATGAAGAAGAGAAAAAACTGAGGAAGGCTGAATTTGAGGCTGGTCTGGAAGAAGGACGAAAGGCTGGAATAGAGGAAGGTCGAATGGCTGGAATCGAAGAAGGTCGAATGGAACTGCTAAAACAATTAATCCAAAGAAAACTTTCCAAAGGAAAATCAATAGATGCGATAGCGGAAGAATTAGAAGAATCCGTTACGGTTATACAGAATCTGATAGGTGATGGTGAAATAAAAAAATAAATGCTTCCATGTCTGACAAAAATTTTTATATGAATTCATTTTCATTCTGCCCAAAAACGGAGATCTATGTGATTTAATATCAACAGATCTCCGTCTTCTTTTGTCCCTCCGGTGTATACTTTATAGCATTAACGGTGTACGAACCTCAATGAGATTACCACTCGGATCATACAGCCTTACAAGTTTCTGACCACCGGCAAGTTCTGTCAATTCTGTGGCATATTGGACAGAATACTTGCCTGATTCATATTTTACAAGCAACCCATCTATATCAAAGTCTTCGAAATACAATTCCATCATATTATTGAAAGGAGTGGGAATTTCATCCAGCGTCTTCTCCCATAAACTGGCATCCTGCAAAACCAGTCCCTCCGATAAAACCACATTGCCTTCATTTTTAAGAACCACCTGCAGTCCAAATAAATCTCTATAAAACTCTATGGATTTTTCTATATCATCCACCACGATCAATACATTTTTCAACATATCATTCACCTCACAATCTTCTTTGTTCTCGACTCAATGAACCTAATCACCTGTGGAAGCAATAACGCCGAAAACTGAAATTTATTTTACACACGCTTTTGCCGTATACGAATCTACATTTATTTCAATTACACATACCGCATTTACCATTCTTTCATTAATTTTGTGTTCCTCTCCGGTTTGCGCTCTCATAAGAATGCGAAGTGCCTCGCACTTATCCGCTGCATTCTGAAGGATTTTTGCTTTCCCTCGGCACATGACACTCGCATATTCAGCGCCATATTTGCAGGGAACATCTGCTTCTATAAGTTTTTCTCCGTAATCAATTTCCACAAAAACACTGTCATTTTTCCGAATGCAATCCAGTTTATGCCCCTCTTTCGCACTATGAACATAAAATGTTAGTTTCCCGCCGTTTATCTGATAACCGTAATGAAGCGGCACAACATATGGGTATTCATCATCTAATACCCCCAGATGTAAATACTTTGCACTCGACAATATTTTTTCAATCTTGTGTATATCTGTGATTTCTCTATCTTTTCTTCTCATATTATTCCTTCCTTATAATCACATGTCAGTTCTACAATCAAAATTTGCCATTTCACTTATTACTATTTTTTATTTGAAAACTAATTTTATTTTACATCCTTATTTCTTTGCATACAAGAAAAAACACATTGTCTTTTTTGGGGAAAACTTATTCTGTTTTTCAACTTCTGTGATATAATGCTTTATTATAAAAATTTCCATGTATAAAACGAGGTGAACCAAGTGAAAAAGAAAACGCTTGTGCCTCTTATCATTTTTTTACTGGGCATATGCCTTGTTATTTTAATTGTATACAAAACAGACACCCACGAAAAAGAACAGAGACGCATAACAGCACAATTAAACGTAGCCACCTATGGTGAACGCATAAAGAATGAACTTACAGCTGGAATTGGGATTACCGATGCCCTGGAGCAGATCTTGATCAGTGAAAATGGTGAGATTCATCAGTTTGACACGATCGCTGAAAATCTTATGTCTGATTCTATTGAAAGCGTGCAGCTCGCCCCAAATGGTGTTGTCACAGATATTTATCCGGCTAAAGGAAATGAGGCAGGTAAAATTGATCTGATCCATGATAAAGACCGTGGAAAAATTTCCTGTTATGCAAGAGACAACCATACAATCATTACGCAGGGCCCTTTCGAATTAAAACAGGGAGGATATGGAATTGCAGTCCGCAATCCAATATACCTGAAAGATAAAACCGGACATGAGTATTTCTGGGGATTTACTATTGTTATCCTGTGCGTTCCGGATATTTTTTCAGATGCAATCAGGGCACTTTCAAATTTTGGATACGAATATAAAATTTTAAAAACTGATACTCCATGGAGTGATACTTATAAAGTGGTGTATCAATCAGATGGTCAAACAGGTCATCCGGTTTCTTATAGATTTGCAATAGGCGATGAAAACTGGAAATTGGAAGTAACTCCTAAAAGTGGATGGAGAAATAACACACTACTGATAATCATCGGCGTATTGTTTCTTACAATAAGCCTTCTTCTGTCAGTTCTTACCAGCGTATGGTTAGTAGCAAATGAACATAAGAAAAAGTTTCAGATACTGGCACGCACAGATTCTCTTACAAAAATTTATAACCGCTATGGATTTGATGAATTTGCAGAAAAAATGATTCAAAAAAATCCAAACGCACATTTTGTGGCTGCACTCCTTGATATCGATAATTTCAAGTTTATCAATGATATCTATGGACATAGTTACGGAGACAGGGCACTAAAGAATCTTGCAGACAGCATGAAGGCTTTTTTCCCATCCGATGCATTACTTGGAAGAAACGGCGGTGACGAATTCTGTATTCTTTTACCAAATTGTACCTTTGCAGAAGCAGATATACAGCTGCAGAAATTCACCAAACTTCCTAAATCATTCTCATACCATGGTAAGGAACATGCATTTTATATTTCTCTAGGATATGCAGAATATCCAACATTTGCATCCAATCGTTCACAACTCATGCGCTGCGCAGATGCCGCTCTTTATGAAATAAAGCTTCATGGAAAAAATGGATGTATGGTCTACAGAAAAGGACTTCGGTCAGGTGCCCGCAAACAACTTGGATTCGCATTCAAGGATATCGCGGAACATCTTCCAGGTGCATTCATCATATACAGAGCTAACAAAGAAGATGATGAACTATTTTTTGCAAATGATGAATTTCTTCATATGTCAGGATATAAAGATATAGATGAACTGTTCAGACTTACTAAGAAAAGTTTTCGCAACTTGATTCGGGAAGATGAACAGCAACAGATAGAAGCAAGTATCTGGGAACAGATTGACAGTGGTAATGAAAATGACTATATTCACTTCCATCTTCGAAAAGCTGACGGAACTTATTTTTCTGTGCTTGATCATGGAAGAATTGTAGAGAGCCCGCAATACGGAAAGGTATTTTACGTATTGTTCATGGATTGGAAAGATATGCATATTCGTTACAGTCTATAATGGGGACGGCGTTTATGGCTTTTTTACTTAATTTCTAAAATCGGGTAGGAGGTAGATAATTATTTTATCTACCGACCTCCCACAATTAAGGATTCTTGGTTTTCTCTAAGGAAGAGCAGAAGTTCATCTACCTGCATGCCTCTGCAATCTGACTACGGCATGAATTATGAACACAGATAAATGCGACTTTTTTCTTATTCATGAAACGGACACCTCTCCTTAATACATTGGTTGTTCTTATCAGAATGAATACACTTTATAACAGGCTTTTCCATTTGTATATTGAAATTCTCTGCCACATAGTCAATTGCTGAGATTATGGCTATATAGGAATCTCTTTTACAACATCTTGGTCCACCAATGCTCCCGATTGCGTCAAGTGCCTTAGAAGTCATTTTATTAGCCAGACCCCAAGGTTCATTTTTAAGTGGAGTCGCTCCTGAGATTATTGATATAAACATTCCTGTACTAATTCCGGCGCCACAAGCACCCCAGAATCCACATACACCGCCTGGAACAGCTTTTCCTCTATTCATCATTTCAAGCAGAGCTTCCGGCAAATCAATCTCACCACCTGCATTTTTATATGCGGTAAGAAGCGCTGAACCAACCATAACATGATGCTCTGATCCATGCATATGACAGAACGGCTGTGCCATCATTCTTCTTATAATTTCTATCGGATTCTTAGATGTTTCACTAAGACATATGTCTATAATTACACCCATTCCTTTTGTATGGCATTCATTACATACATAATGACCCTGCTCACATCTAGTTTTGCTTAATTCCTTTTTATGGCATAACACACACTCCATCATTTCATCTTTTTCAAGATATATAAGTGGTGCTTTACATATAATACATTCTTCTTTCATTTCCATTTCCTACCTTCCCAAAGCTTCAACAAATGATATTCTTCATAGGCAAATCCCTCATCTACTTCCAAATCAAGTGCTGCATATAAACTCAAAATCAGTAAAAAAAAGAAATCGAACGGATTTCTCTGATTTTTATCATCTTCTTCTGTCCATTCCGCTTCTAATGTAATATTGCTTCTTACTCTCATACATTCTTTCATCCGAAGCTTTTGAAATATCAAATATGCTGTTCCACTTTCGCTCCGAACTGAAGACATATCCATACGAAACCGCCATCGACTCGACAAATTCTCCATGCCAGCTTGCCACTCTCTGCTCAAATGTCCTCAGCATATTTTCAAACTGCGGTATGTCTTTTGTAATGATAACAACGAACTCATCGCCGCCCACTCTGTATACCTTGCCATGTTCACTGAAGCTGTTTTTCATACAATCTGCAGCCGCCCGTATAAGCTCATCTCCTGCTACATGTCCAAAAGAATCATTTGCTCTCTTGAGCCCGTTAAGATCCATAGAAACATATACCCATTCCTTACTAAGATTGAGCTTGTTTATGTCCTCCTCATACGCACGTCTGTTATAACATCTGGTGAGTTCGTCCGTATTCGATGTATACCGGAATTTTTCTTTTTCATATTTCTCTTTCATGACCTTCGACAACATATACACCATACAACACGAAGCCAGAATCAAGTATATTCCAACTATAAGAATAGCCAAAAGGCTTCCCTGCTGATAATAAGAATCCTTTACCATTACAGTAACAATATATGCCCCCTCCTGCTTCTCCACACACCGATAATGCCGCATATCAATACTGTCAATTTCCAGGCCTATTTTACTGCTGTCTGTAGCTCCGGCTACGATCTTTGTATCCGAATCTGCAACCAGTATCTCCATATCTTTATACACTGGCATATCCGCAACTACGTTAGAAATCTCATTCTGCCTGACCTCGTTCAGAAGCCGTTTTGGCTCAATACCAACCTGAATCATTTTGTTTCCGGCTTCATTCCAGGTAATCGCGTACATCATTTCTTTAGCTTCGGACGTATTCGGCGTCACATCCTGACACATAGTAAGCTTCTTATCCGTAAGCATTGGCTTGAAATATTCCATCTGTTCTCCTGAATCAAAGCTATATCCAAAATATTTTGGCACAGAACCGCTGTAAATATATCCTTTTGTGTCAAACAAATGTATCTCATCCACAGATATCAACGCCGCAACCTTCTGTAACTCGTCGACATCGTATTCCACCTCTGGTTTCGCATCGATAATATAAGAAACCGCCTTGGCTCTGACTATATAATCATCCTTCAGCGATTTAATAAGCGCTTCTTCACTCTCATTATTTTTATCAAGCACGGTAATAACACGATCTAAAAGTACCTTTGACGTCCGGTCCGCGTTTCTGTCATTAACATACTTTAAAATAAAACCTTCCAACAGTAATGCTGCAGCAATTATCGCAATGGCAGGGACTATAAATTTTCTCTTTTTCATATGCCTCTTCCCGTTTTTTACAACTTTATATCCTATAATGAGTATATCATAAAAACGAAATTTCCGATTGTTTATTTTTTGTTGATATTGTCACTATAACAAATTTATTTTTCATAATACACATGCCCTGATCATTACTTCCATTCAATAATTGATTTATAGTAGTTACCAAAATCCGCTTTCTATTTCTGTTGCCACAACATTGTGTATTCTTTTTCACCAGTAGCTTCATCTAAACCTTCACATTGAATATCGAACCCTTCTCTTTGGTAAAAAGAGAGAGCTCTGGCATTCTTCTGGTATACGTTTAATCGTAACCTAATTTTTTTATTCTTGATATATTCTAATAAAAGTTTACCTATACCACATGACTGCATTTCATCAGAAACAAAAATCCCTTCAATGTATTCGTTACTTAGTCCTACAAATCCTTGAATCATTTTATCATCTTCATATACATAGACTTCCGCTTGTGACATCATTTCTTTCACTAATTCATAATTACTTGTCCAATATTGCTCAGAAATAAAATAATGTGCTTTTAAATTTGTCTTTAACCATATATCGGCAACTCTATTAATATCTATGTTCTGCATCTTTCTGATCATAACGATTATCCTCCATCATCTCCCGATTTCAGAGCTTCATTTCTAATACCGATTTTACCGTACTTTTTAGGTTCAGTCCATCTTTTATCCCTAAGCAATATCGCTTATTTTTAAATACGGACATAACCGGTGGATGGACCTGCACCGACCTTTGCGATATACCCACTCTTAACTAAATCCCACACATTTGTCCCTAATGGTCTGGAAGCAGATTCTAAAAAAGCGTGTGATGATTATAATGAAATTATCCGCAGCCAGGGAGGTATTGACCTCCAGCTTCTCGGACTTGGTCACAACGGGCACATTGATTTTAACGAGCCTGGAGCTGCTTTCGAAAAAGAAACTCACTGTGTTGATCTGACAGAAAGTACAATTGAAGCCAACAAACGCTTCTTTGCTTCCGAAGACGAGGTGCCACGCCAGGCATATACCATGGGCATCAAGAATATCATGCAGGCAAAGAAAATTTTGGTCGTAGTCAGTGGTAAGGACAAAGCTGAAATCTTAAAGAAAGTACTCTATGGAGCAATCACTCCGGAAGTACCGGCTTCCATCCTTCAGTTGCATAATGATGTAACAATCATTGCTGATGAAGCTGCACTGAGTGAGATTGATAAATAATATCTACTGGACACCGGACATTGCAGTGTAACTTATGAAACGCATTTAGCTTTTGTTAAAAAAGGGAAGCTATGATACACATCCATGTACCACAACTTCCCTATATTTTCATCTTCATTTAATTTTAATCAATTGTCCATTTAAGCAGCTGTTCTTTCACCTTTTCAAATATCTGCATTACAACTACTAACACAATTACCATAAAGATAAATCCAACCCAGGTATTGGCAAATACACCAAGTTCAGAATTCTTTTTTACAAAATAGCCCATGCCTGAACCGCCACCATACATTTCGGCAAATACAAGCATTACAAAAGAACTTCTCAGTGAATTTACAAAACCGGCCAGAATAGATGGACTTGCTGCCGGCAGAATTACTTTCATGAACCGCTTTACACCTGTCAGTTCCAATGTAGCTGCCTTGTCCAAATAGCGCTTATCAATGGTCATGATTCCTGTGATTGTAGCAAATAATGTTGCCCAGACAATATTATATACAACCAAAAATATGGAAGCTGATAATAATGTTGGTGACAACAACAGTACAAACGGCGACAATAAGATTGACGGGATTACGCTAAAGGCATAAATAACCGGATGCAACGCTTCCCTGATTTTCTTATTTAATCCCATGATTGTACCAAATATAACTGCAATCACTAAAGAAAGAAATACTGATGGGATGAGTAATTTGAAAGAAGCAAGCATATTTGTAAGCATTACTTCTTTATTCGACTCAAAGGCTGCTGCAATCTTTTCCGTTGTTGGAAACAAATATGGATTCAGCATTTTCACATCTGCCACATAATAATATAACAGTACTAATCCTGCAAATATCAATACTGTAATCCAGTATTTTTTCACAAAGCCCTTAATTGTTTTCATTTACCCATCTCCTAAAATCTGCTATTTATCATTTTCGTCAAAGAATTTCTGCTGTGCCTCATAGAAATCCGGTGCCTCATCACCATAAGATTTTGTTGCCTCAGCAAGTGCTTCTTCATAAAGCTCTGTGTTGATATGATCTTCAATATCGATCTTGCAGTCATCACCGAGGTATCCTGTTTTGCCAAGAATGTTCCATGCACGTACCACACTGTTCTTAAGAGGATCTACATTTACAAAATAATGTTTGTCATCCATCATGTAAGCTGCCACATAGTCATCTTCCTGACCGATACGTTTTGCATGAAGAGAAACTGCTTCTTCTTTATTTGCCTCATACCAGGACTGTGCACGGAGTAATGCGCGGATAATTGCTTTGACTGTATCCGGATTGTCATTTACCCATTTTGTCTGTCCAACCATACGGCAGCAAGAATAGTTCTCCATGATTTCACTCTGATAGCTTACGATTTCGATGTCACCTGAGTCTACAAGCTGTTTCACACCATAGTTGTTCTGTGTTCCCATAAGCGCATATTTTACTTCACCGTTCTGAACAGCAGCTAATGCGTCATCATAGCTTGAATATACTTTCCAGTCAACTACATCTAACGGATTATCATATCCAAGATCCATAACTGCACCTGTAAATGCGAAATAACTTGGATTTACTGCAACGGACTGTCCAATAAATGATTCGATACCTTTCCACTCTGTTCCAGCTTTTGCAACAACCGGCATACATCCTTCTACCATATGTCCGCCAAAAATTGTAAGATCTACACCTTGTGCTATCTGCTGAAGCGGATTAGATGTACCCGCATTTGATACGACATCAACCTTGCCTGCTGCAAGAAGAGCCATTGCATCCATATTCTGAGTTGCCTCTACCGGCTCAATCTCGATTCCTTCATCCTCAAAATATCCTTCTTCTTCTGCAATTGTTACAAGGACGTTACCACTTGAACCATAATTCCACTTTACAGTTGTCATTTTCTCCTTGCTATCTTTGTCAGTTGTCTCTGTTTTTGTGTCGTCAGACTTTTTGTCATTACTGCTTCCACATGCTGCAAGACTAAACGTCATACCGAGCACTAACATAAGTGCTAAAACTCTCTTTTTCATACCCTTCTCCTTTTCTGTTTTTACTACTTATACTAGAATCTCTGCATTAACCATTTCCTGACAGGCAGCAATTCCGTCAGTATATGGATAACACTATATATAACAGACCTGCCTGTATATATCACATATCAATCCCACTATTTGCATGGCTTTCCGTTTTAAATATGTATCGTGACATCTTTATTTATCTGATTGATCAATGTAATACGAAGCTTCATCATATCAATATTCTCAAATAATGTGTCACGCGTCGGATGCAGTTCTTCTGTAATCTTGACATCATAAATAATATGACTTGGTGACTGCCCCAAAACAAGAATCCGGTTTGCCAGAAGAAGTGCCTCATCCACATCATGGGTAACAAAAAACACTGTTTTCTTCTTTTCATCCCGTGTCCAGAGTTCCCGTACCAGATCCTGAAGTCTCGCACGCGTCACCGCATCCAGAGCACCAAACGGCTCATCCATCAAAAGAATCGGCGGATCAATACTGAATGCTTGTGCGATTGCACATCTCTGCTTCATACCACCTGATAATTCTTTCGGAAGCTTTTTGTATATGCTTTCATCCAGCCCGACAGCTTTTATCATATTTACGGCTATTTCTTTTAATTCTTTTTTATCTCTCTTAGGATATCTTTGCTTCAATGCCAGAAGAATGTTCTCGCCTGCTGACATCCACGGAAACAATCCATAATCCTGAAATACAACACCTTTATTAAGACTTGGTTCCCCAATAGCTACACCATCACTCAGAATCTCTCCTGTAGTTGCCGTTTCAAGACCTGCCAGTAGACGAAGCAGTGTACTCTTACCACAGCCAGACTGCCCAAGGATACAGACAAATTCTCCTTCTCCGATTTCTGTATTAATGTCTTTTAAAATTAATTTTCCACCTGCTTCATAGGCAAATGATAAATCCTTAATCTGAATGCCACTCATGTATAATTGCCTTTCTTTTTTATAGCAATAATTTCTTTTTATTGATCTATTTTGTACATACAATTGTATAATAAATCAATCTTTTTTATTATTCAAATTGATTTTTAAAATAAAACAGCAAGCCTATAGTTTTCATCTATAAGCTTGCCACTCTATACTTTTTTCTACTTTTCTCCTAATATTCCGTCAATAATACGTTTCACACCGATTTCCACATTTTCTCTGGAAGTAGCAAGATTCATACGGATAAATCCATTGAATCTGTCTCCCCCGAACCAGTCTCCGAAATCTACCGCAAGACGGCATTTTTTCTGGATAAACTCTTTCGTATCTTCCGGTTTTATGTACGCTCTTAAATCAATCCATACCAGATATGTTGCCTCCAGTGGAGTTACTACCACCTTCGGAAGATTCTCTTTGAAAAGTTCTCTCAGATACTGATCATTATCTACAATCTGCTTCTTCACTTTATCCAGCCATTCCTGACCACCTTTATATGCCGCTTCTGCCGCTACAAATCCAAATGCATTTCCTGTCATCAGACGGATTCTCTTAGCAAAATCATCCCATTTTGCCCGAAGATTTTCATCTGCAATTATCACAAATGAATTCTGTCCCCCTGCCAGATTAAATGTCTTGGACGGTGCTGTGATTGTAAGGATTTCATCCCAGTGTTCTGTCATAAGATAGGATGGTGTCTGCTTCTTATCCCCAAATACAAAATCCTGATGAATCTCATCAGAAATTACATACACATGATGTCTATGACAAATTTCAAGCATTTCCTTTAGCTCTTCTTTTCTCCAGACCCTTCCTACCGGATTGTGCGGTGAGCATAAGATAAATGCTTTTACATCGTTATCCACGATTTTCTTTTCAAAATCATCGAAATCAATCGTATAATTTCCATTTTCATTAACTAGATCAGAAGTAATCAACTTACGCTCATTGTTGGTCACCGCCTGCAGAAATGGATAGTACACCGGAGTCATGACAATCACTGCATCCCCTTTTTTTGTCAGCATCTGGATCATCCAGTTGAACGCTGCTACAACTCCCGGTGCAAAACGAAGCCACTCTCGCTTTACTTCAAAATTAAAATGTTTCTTTTCCCAGTTGATAAATGCATCGTAGTAACCATCTGGAATCCGATAGTATCCTATTGCTCCAAAATCCACGTACTCATGTAGAGCTTTCTGTACACACTGTGGAATTTTAAAATCCATATCTGCGACCCACATGGCATGCAGACCTTCCTCGCCGAACATTGCTGTCTGACCGTCCCATTTATTGCAATTTGAATTTCGTCTGTCCACATAAATTAATTCTTCCATAATGCCTGCCTCTCCTTATTCCTTTCATCTTTCTGTGTCGGCAAAAACATTCTTCTTTTGTTTTGTCGAAATTTCTTTAACTATAATAGCATTTTTATAGTAAAATGTCCTCTTATATTGAAAATTTGAATTTGTAGAAATCCTGATCGGACATATTGTCGTTCTTGATCTTCCCGGCGGTTTCCATGACAGCTTCCGTCAGCGGGCGAATATCCATAACAGAGGTGTCCTCCTGGTGCTGGGTGCTGATAAGAAATGTGGTGATGCGACCCGTATCATAATCATAGGAAACTTGCGCTTTCGCATCCGACAAGACCAGTGCAAACTTTTCATCAGAATTAACTTCTTTGTTTTCCTACTCGTGTTTAATGTATTTAGCGATTGTATCAGTTAATTCCTCCATGTTAATCGGCTTGGAAATATGGTCATTCATGCCTGAATCCAAGGATTCCTGAATATCATCTATAAAAGCATTTGCAGACAAAGCTATAATTGGAATCCTAACCGCATCGAGGCGCTCTATACCTAGAGCTCGAATGGCTTTCGTTGCTTGGTGTCCATCCATGTTTGGCATCATAATATCCATCAAAATAAGATCGTATGTGTCTCGTGGATGATTTTTAAACAAATTCACGACTTCTTTTCCATCTGATGCGCGTGTTACGGTCATACCGGCATCTTCTAGCATTATCGTAGCAAGTTCAGCATTTAGATCATTATCCTCTGCCATAAGAACATGAACACCTGTCAAATCTCTATGTAGAGGTTGTTTTTGTTTTGATTGAATAACTTGTTCTGTCAACTCCAGTGGAATCTCCACAGTGAATGTAGTACCTACACCTTTTTTGCTCTCAACAGCAATTGAACCGCCCATCATATCTATATGTTTTTTTGTGATGGCCATGCCAAGACCGGTTCCCTTATATTTGGTTCTGGCATTAGCATCATCTTCTTGTGAAAACGGCTTGAATAATTCTTTCTGGAACTCTTCACTCATGCCAATACCATTATCTTGAACAACATAACGAATTATGATATGTTTCTCATCCGTTCCGGGGTAACTGCTGATATCCAAAGTAATCTTTCCACCGTCCTTTGTGAATTTCACAGCATTGCCAAGAAGATTCACCAGGACTTCTCGAATACGCGTAACATCCGCAAGGACATATGGGTTCTTTGGTCTTTCTCGATGTACTTCAAACTTAAGATCTCGGTTATAAAGAAGTCCATTCATAATCGCCTGGACGTTATCTGTCAATTGAGTAATGTCCACTGGCTCAGGCGAAATGATAACTTTTCCACTTTCAATGCGACTGAAATCCAGAACGTCATTCAACAAAGAGAGAAGATGATTCGAACTTTTTTGAACTTTCTCCAAGCTATCATGAATATCTGAAACCGTGTTCTGGTGAAGCGCAATGTTTGTAAATCCAATAATGGCATTCATCGGCGTTCTGATGTCATGGCTAATATTAAGCAAAAACGCAGATTTTGCTTTGTTGGCAGCATTTGCTTCCTCAGCGGCGGTCATTAATAATTGTTTTTGTTTTTGCTCTTCTGCCTTGCTTTTCTGGTAAACATAATAGGTATATAGACAAATTAAAAGCAATACAGCTCCTGCGACTAAACCGCAGATGATGGAAATATGATTCGTCTCTTCAACCATTCCATAAGCTGATTGCATATCCATTTCAATGCAAAATGCGCCAATGATTTCTCCTGTCCCGTCATGATTTGCTCTTACAGGATAGCAAGCCGTAAAAATCGGACCCCATGTTGTATCAATGATATCCTGAGAGTACACATTCTCCCCAGAAATAGCCCTATCAATATACGGAACCATTTCTTCCTCAATATAATCTCCAGGGTGTCTTACATCATCCGCATCCGGATCCAAACCGTCTACCACATAAACGAGTTTTCCTTCTTCATTTTTTGTAGCGGTGTAAATATATCGAGTAGAATTCAGTGTTCTGATTTCATTGAAATATGAAGAAATATCCTTATATAATTGCTTCTTTTCATCAGATTGATCTTTGATTTGATCAAAATCTTCTTTGCCGATTCTTCTATTCACAAGTTTGTGTACTGCATCTGCACTCGCTGTGTCACGTGTGATTTCTGTTTCAAGGGCGGTCTTAGTGTAAGAACTTTGCAGAATATATGTGTACGACGCTATTACCAAAATTATCAAAAGTCCCGCAATCACAAAGATACTGCCTGTATTCTTCAGCCTAAGGAATTTCTTTTTCTTCAAATTAACACCTTCTTTTGTTTTCTTCATGTCTTTCACTCAAACATATTTCGTCTGTTAAAACACTATGTTCCGTTTTTTCGGTTTTGTATTTACTAAGTGCCTTTAAGTTTTCTGTTTTATTTTTAAAGTTTATCCACTTTTCATTCTCTTCCCAAAATCCAAATATACACATCAAATTATTTACTTTATCATATCACAGCTTCTATTGATTCGCCATCAACCTTTCAAACCAATCGCTGCCGCCTGAATTATTTCTTGATTTGACCAGTCTTCTGCAAGGTCCATCGAGTAAGGTTTTATACCCTTATCATAAAATTGCTGGCAAACCTGTACGTATTCTTCATAATTTTCCGGAACTTTGATTCCATACTGATCAAACAGTGTCTTGTTGGCAATAATCGTCTGCGGAATTGCACAGATTGGCAACCACTGAATTTCATCATCTGTATCCTTATAATATTCCACTGCATAGGAATAGTACTTAGAAACCACATCATAAGAAGCAAAATCCATAAGATATGGCTGTAAATCCTGCGCATCCGTTCCAGAGAATCGACGTACTGTCATGATGTCCGGCAACTCACCATGCTCTTTAAAATAGCTATATAAATCAGTGTCATTATTTCCAATAATAAATTCAATATCCTGATCTGGAAACTGCTCATGGATATAAGGAGCAATATTTTTCATTAAACGATTTTCCCACAGATACACGGTAAGGTGATCGTCTTTTTTAGATTGTCCACATCCAGCCAAAATACCAGTTACTAAAAGTACACCAGACACCAATGCGGCCAGATAATATTTTGTTTTTTTGCATACGTCAAATTCCTTATTCTTTCGATTAAAACACATTTCAATATTTTCGTTTTACAAGCCCTTTAGCTTTGTGTCACAGATTTTCATCTGCTTTGTCTCAATTCTTTTAATTATAGCATTTTATTTTTTCACGTCTATATTTTTTTCCCACTGTAAAACAGCCTCTGAGAGTTTCGTTATATAGAGAGGTACAAATAAGAGTAAGATCCATCCAGGTATTACCGTATCGCCATTTTATGGCTACGGCATACCTCCGGGTAAGTCTCTTGATGGGGATTCCGATTCCCCATACCCTCGTACAGACATCAAAGATATCATTAATAAGGGTGAGATCACTGGTGCAGTTGACATTGACAATATGTATGAATTTGCTTCTTCACACTGCGATGATTTCAAAGATCTCCGCGATGATGAGGATATTGTTATCAATAGGGAGTGGATCCTTAACAAACTTACCGAAGAAGAAAATTAATAATATATTTGGTGGCTACACCCCCAAGCCCCTGTAGAATAAATAACGCCAGTACTGGATATCAAAAATCCCGCACCGGCGTTATTTATTAAAATATTTTGTTTTTTAATCTTCAACACTCTCTACTGAAACTTCTTTTTTCTTCCTACTTTTACC
>ERZ1026901.161-NODE-161-length-60161-cov-27.133814_pt1 | contig 60161 bp, 45 predicted proteins | sample MGYA00380179_ERZ1026901 | MGnify/ENA primary metagenome ERZ1026901 (study PRJEB33269, sample SAMEA4719815) | human gut metagenome | biome: human-associated habitat; feature: organic feature; material: feces | place: Cameroon | collected 2013-10 ... | reverse complement strand
ATACTTTCCTCCAGATTTTTGCCAACAGGCCGGGGCCCTTGTCATTCTTTTCCATATCCTTACGCAAGTCGTTCATGTCCGGCACGCTGCCCAATACAGGCAGATCCAGATAATTCGCCACGTCGTCGCTGTTCTTAATCGTTCTGTTCAGCAGCTCGCGAACAACCACAAAGCCGCTGCTTGCCAAAGCGCCAAGCAGTGCTGCAAGTAATAAAGTCAGTGCTTTCTTCGGCTTTGCAGGCTTCTCTGGCAGCGTACCGCCGTCGACAACCTGCACCTCGGTCGCTACGCTTGCCTCGGCAACCTTTGCTTCCTCCACGCGCTTCGCCAGCATAACGTAAATCTCGTTCGCTACCGTCACGTCACGCATCAGGTTCACAAACTCCTGCTCCTTGTCGGATAGGTTACGCAGATCCGTCTTATTATCGCTGTCGATTTGTGCTAATTTAGCCAGATTGCTCTGTGCTACGCTTGCCTCTGCTTCACTTTGGAACTTCGCTGCCAGCAGCTGCTGGTGCACAGGGTTATCACTCGGCGCTTGCAGGGAAGCAACCTTGTTGATTTCGCTGTTGATTTTTTGCTTTAAGTTTGCAATCTCTTGCTCCACCTGCTTAACCTTGGGATGCTGCGCAGTATACTTGTCGAGATAGCTGATACGCTCGCCTTCCAGCTGTGCAAGCTGCTGGTTATAAAGCTGGATGCTCTTATTATCCGCAATTGAAGCAGCTTCACCGTTGAGCTGCGCATTGGCAGACGCCAGGCGTGCGTTCGCCGTCGCCAGCGCCACCCTGTTCTCCGCATTCAGCTTATCGACCATACCCATTTTCTCGGTCGCCAGCTTAACTGCATCGTCAGGAGCAATAATATCGTTCGCCTTCTTATACTCCGTCAGCTTATCCTCAGCGTCCTTCAGCTCCTTCTTCGCAGCTACGGCACGCTCTTCGATAAAGCCACGCGTTGCCTTCTGCTGATCGCGAGAAAGCTCGGTCAAGCGGTTCAGAAAACCTTCGACGATTAAGTTATTAGCCTTCTGTGCACCCTCAGCAGTCTTCGAGCGAACAGTCAACTGCATAATCTCCGTATCCTTGAACGGCGCAGTAGTAACCTTTGCTTTGATATAGGCTTCATAGTCGATAAACTTGCCTTCATCATTAGGCTCTTCCGTTTTCTCGATTACCGGCACGATAACGCTGCGGCTCTTCAAAATCTCCGCATACGTATTCATCAGCTGGGTGTTCGCCATAGCGTTGCCCATCGGCATTGCCTCCAGCAAGCTGGTGCCAATGCCCTTCGGCTGCTTCACGCGCAGCAGCGCTTGAGATTCATATACCGGCGTTGCCACTGCCAAGTACACGCCTGCCGCCACAATGCACACGCCCGTCACGCGTGCAATATTCGCCGCGTTGCGCTTCAGGATCGCGCCAATCTCGCGCAGGTCTATAGTAATTTCTTCTTCGTTGAAGTTGTTGCTCACGCTTATTTCTCCTTCACTTAGTCGTTATTGTTCTTAATCTCGTTGATATAATATGCGCCACTCAGGAACGGCATAATATCTCTGCTGAAGATTACCTTATGATTACTCGTCAAATACAAGCAATCTCCCTCGTTCAGCACCACATTCGCCTTCTGATCCGCCTTCGTCAGGAAGTTGTTCACATTGAGCTTCTCCACCTCAGTCGAGCCTGCACGCACGAGGAACACATTCTTCTTCGCTGCCTTCTCCGTAAAGCCCTCAGCCTTCGCCAGCGCGTCAATCACCTTATGGCTCTTCTCCAGCTCATAAAGGCCAGGACGCTTAATCTCGCCCAACACATACACACGCGTCGTGCCCAGCTTCATCACATTCACACTGATGCTCGGCGTAACCAGATACTGGCTGAAGCGATTCGCCAGCTCCTCACGGAACTGCGCAACCGTCTTGCCCGTAACATCCACATCGCCAATCAGCGGAAAGCTCACCTTGCCGTCCGGACGGACAACGTATGGACTGCTGTTGCTCGCATTCGCAGGCGTACTCAAATCCTCGTGACCATACACGATAACCTGCAGCACATCTCCGGGACACATAATATAATCAGTTGTGTTTTGCGCATTAGCTGCATCTGCCGTCAAGCTAAACGCACTCAGCGACGCCGCCAACCCCAGCGCCAGAATTGTTTTTCTCATAACCTTCTCCTTGTAGTTTTATGTTAATTTTTAATGTTTATCTTATTAAAATTTACTATCGTATAAAATTCTTCGTTCGCTTGATGTCACTTTTTGTCCAGGGCGACAAAAAGTAACCAAAAAACGCCCTTTACGGCTGCTCCGCTGGATTCCGGCGACTAGATTCGCAGAATTTTTCACGTCGCGGAAAAACTCTCGCCTTGCTAGCTAAACGCCACACCACCGCTCCAGCGAAAAATTCCACATTGATCCGTTTCTAAACAACTGCACCAAACATCGACGTTCTAACAAGCCCGTCGTCCGTTCCAGTCGTCGCAGCGCCAACGCTAATGTTCTTAACAATAGCAACACACTAAATTCCTCAAGCTTTTCGTCGAAAGAATCGCTTTTCACGAGCCCACCTAGGAATATGGTAAAGCCCTTTTTTATAAAGCTTTTTTGGGCGAGCAAAAAAGCTTTGTTTTCCCGCGCTTTTTCAAAAAGCGCGCCCCTTTCTTGCAACTTCTTTCGGGGACGAAAGAAGTTGAACTAAAGCAAGAACGCAAGCATTTAGCCAAATAATCTTTTCCAAAACCCCTGCTTCTTTTCTCTCACCAGCTCTTGCGGCTTCGCAAATTCAATCGCTTCGCCCCGAATCACCTTTCTTGGATTCTCCTCACTGATGCGCTTGAACTCCTCATCCCCAGCGATTTCACGAATAACATTTGCGCCCTCGCGCATATCCGTATCCCTGCCCACAGCTCTGTGCGCATCGCTGCCAATAAAGTCTACTAAGTGATTTTTGAGCAACAGCTTCGCCGCCCTCTGGGCGCTCTCGCCAAACCTCCCGGCAAAGCTGCCTGCGTTGCATTGCAGCAGCAAGCCCTCCTTGCGCCACTTGAGCAGCCTCTCCGTCTTCGCCATCAGCTCCGGATAGCGCTCCGGATGTGCCAAAATCGGCACCACGCCCTTCAGGCGCAGCTCATACCAGAAATCATCCGCATACTGCGGCAGGAAATGCATCGGCAATTCCACCAGCATATAGGTCACAGCCTGCTTGCCGAACGCTTCACCATTCAGGCAATAGCTGCCATCAACTGCCAATTCATCCAGCAGCTCCCAGTCCATAAAGACCTCCGTGCCGCTGTAAATCTGTAAATCTATCTCGTTGTCCCTGCAAGCATCGCGCAGCCACTCTACGCCTGCCTGCAGCTTCTCCCAGCTCGGATGCTCGCCTGCGCTGAGCACATGGCTCGTCGCAAAAATTGCACGCGTGCCGCTCGCTGCCGCCTTGCGCAACATCGCCAGCGCCATCGCCTCATCCTTACAGCCATCATCGACCGCTGGGATTATATGGGAATGTATGTCTATCAAATCAGTGAACCTCTCTCCTTAATGACACCCCTCTCAGTCACCTGCGGTGACAGCTCCCCCCAAGGGGAGCCTCTCTAGTAGCTAAATACCAAGAAAGGTAGTACTTCTATCGTAAATTGAGCAATTATATTATCGGCAAAGCAACATAAGAATTTTAGGGAATGAGTGTTTGAAACCACAGAAACGAGGATGCACTAACTAACGTGTTCGTCTGCCAAATTCTCCCGAAGTTTCGTCTTGGTTTCACACGAAATTCCCGTATAGAAATTCTTCGTTGCGTGACGATATATAATTGCGAATTTCCATCGCCTTGAGCACTTCTGTCATCATGAATATCATGAAAATAATTTACTTATTCCACATGACATATTAATATATTTAAAGTTTAGCACGATGCACAGCATCAGTCAAGTCTAAGCATGTATTTCTTTACATTTTTCATACCTATTAAGATTAATTTGCACAGAGAGAACAAAAAAAGCTGCACCGCCCTACGGCAGCACAGCAATAAAAAAGCACAGCGCTTCACGCACCGTGCTCAAAAAAACACACTATTTAATTTTTCAGCTCATTCTTCACCACGAACAGCACCCATTGCGCAATATTCGTCGCATGGTCAGCAATACGCTCAACATACTTGGCAATCATCAGATAATCAACGTACTGCGGCACCTGCTGCGGCTGCTGCATCATGACCGTCGTCAGCTGCTGACGCATCTCCGCAAAATAATCATCCACAGCGTCATCCGTCGCCATAACCCTCTGTGCCAGCTCCACATCATTCTCGCTAATCGCCGTAATGCTATCATACACCATCTGGCGCATAACCTTCAGCATCTTCATAAAGTTTTCCGGCAGCTCAACCGCAGGCTTCTCCGCCAGCTTCAGCGTATATTGGCTGATATCACTGCAATGGTCCGCAATGCGCTCCATATCGCCCACTAGCTTCAGGCAGCTGGCAATCTCGCGCCAATCCGTCGCCACAGGCGTCTGCGTCAGCACCAGCTCCAGACACTGCTTCTCAATATTCACCTCATCGCTGTCGAACTTATCATCACCATTGATAATCTCCTGCGCAACCTCAACATCCTTCTTCTCCAGATTGTCGATAACCCTGTCCAGAGTATCCTCAAGGTTCACGCCCATCACACGCACGCTGTTCAGCAAAAGCTGCAGCTCCTCTTGAAATTTTGTTCTTGTCATGTTATCTTCCTTTCATATTTCTAAAGACACGCTAGAAGGTACCAGATGCGAGGAATGGCGACGACGGCGTATATATAATACTCCTAGGAGCCCATGACGACGCAGATGGTGCCTTATAGCGCGTCTTAACCGAATCTGCCGCTAATATACTCCTCGGTCTTCGCATTCTTCGGCGCAGCAAACAGCTCCCTCGTCACGCCAAACTCCACCAGCTCGCCCAGCAGAAAGAACGCCGTCTTATCCGAAATACGCGCAGCCTGCTGCATATTATGCGTAACAATAACAATCGTATAATCCTTCTTCAGCTCCAGCGCCAAATCCTCAATCTTCATCGTCGAAATCGGATCGAGCGCACTCGTCGGCTCATCCATCAGGATAACCTCTGGCTGCACAGCCAGCGTTCTTGCGATACACAGGCGCTGCTGCTGACCACCGCTTAGGCCCAGCGCACTCTTATTCAGTCTATCCTTGAGCTCATCCCAGATTGCTGCCTGACGCAGACTGCGCTCCACAATCTCGTCCAGCTCGCTCTTCTTCGTCACGCCATGGATACGCGGTCCATAAGCAACATTATCATAAATGCTTTTGGGGAACGGATTCGGCTGCTGGAACACCATGCCTACGCGGTGACGCAGGCTGATCGGATCAATATCCGTAAAGATATCCTTGCCATCCAGACCAATTTTGCCCTCGATGCGCACGCCCTCAACTAAATCATTCATGCGGTTCAGCGTTTTCAGGAAGGTTGACTTGCCGCAGCCGGACGGACCGATGAGCGCGGTAATCTCCTTCTCCTTAATATCCAGATTTATCTTCTTCAAAGCCTGAAACTTGTTATAATATAAATCCAGGTCCTGCACCAAAAACTTCGTGCTCATCATTACTTGCTTCCTCCACTTTTTGTATCTAAATAGCTGCTCAGGCAGCGTGCGCCCAGACTAAACGACAGCACCAGCAGCATCAGTATAGCCGAAGCCAGATTGGCCAGCTGCGCCGAGTTCGCCGCCAAGGCCTCCGTACGTGCTGCCCAAATGCTCAGCGCCAGCGTTTCGCCGGGACGGAACGGATTGAGCGGACAGGTCGGTGACAGCAGATTCCAGCTGCTCCAGCTGATATCCGTGCTCATGCCTGCGGTATACAGCAGCGCTGCCGCCTCACCAAAGCCGCGGCCGGCAGCCAGGATAACGCCTGTCATAATACGCGGCAGGCACGCCGGCAGCAGCACCTTATAAATCGTCTGCCACAGCGTTGCGCCCATCGCCAGACTGCCACGCTTATAGCCCTCCGGCAGCGACTTGAACGCATCCTCCGTAACCGTCATAATCAGCGGAATGCTCAAAATCGATACGGCCAGCGCACCGCTGAACAGATTCCACTGTGCGCCCGTCATTACGATGAATACTAAGTAGCCGAACAAGCCCACAACAATCGACGGCAGCGAGGACATCGTTTCGATACACATACGCAGAAAGCGCGTAAAGCGTCCGGCCTTCGCATATTCCGCCATATAAATGCCAGCCGCCACGCCCAAGGGCACACTGACCAGCAGTGACAGGAAAACCAGATACAGCGTATTGAAAAGCAGGTTGCCCAGGCCGCCGCCTTCGAAGGAAATCAGGCTGAAGCTGAAATTTTTGAAGCCGTTGCCGATAACATACAGCGCAAGGCTGACTAATAAGAGGATAAAAAAGCCTGCGACACAGTAGAACACTACCGTCATCAGCTTATCCATAAACTTAGCGCGTGCTAAACCATTCATGCTTTTTCCCCTCCTTTATTTCCCAGGCAATGAATCGTAAAGATACAAGCCAGCGAGATGATAAACAGCAGCAGTGCCATCGTCCACAGCGCAATATTATACTCGCTGCCCTCCATCGCACCGCCCATATCTGCAGCAATCGCTGCGGTCAGGTTGTTCGTCGGGGAAAGAATACTGGTCGGAAAGGCGCGCATCTTGCCGATAACCATCGCCACAGCCAGTGCCTCGCCAAAGGCACGCGCCAGGCCAAGAATAACGGCGGTCATCAGACCGGTAACTGCGGCAGGAACAACAACCTTGGCGATTGTCTGCCAGCGTGTTGCGCCCAAGCCGTAGGAAGCAGCGCGGTAGCCCTGCGGAATGCTGCGCAGTGCATCTGCCGCCAAGCTTGTAATCGTCGGGAAAATCATCACGGCAAGCACTATGCCTGCAGCGAGAACGGAAAAGCCGAAGCGCAGATGGAAAATATCCTTAATCAGCGGTACTAAAAGCGTCAAGCCAAGCCAGCCATAAACGACTGAAGGAATGCCGACGAAAATCTCGACGGCAGGCTGCACGAAGCGCTTGCCCAGCTCCGGCGAAATCTCTGTCATAAAAATCGCCGTTGCCAAGCTGAACGGCGTCGCAATTGCGAGTGCCAAAGCGCAGGTAACGATAGAGCCGAAGATGAAGATTGCCGCGCCAACCTTGCCGCCGCCCTCCACATCATCGCTCGGCGCCCAATCTGCAGAGAAAAGGAACTCGCTGATGCTGTGATTATATGTAGTAAATGTGCCCAAGCCCTTGTAGCATAAAAAAGCACCAATGGCTATAGTCAAAACGATAAGCGCCAGACCACAGCCACTGATGATATAACGCCACAGGGTATCTTGCCGATAGGCACTAGTATTAACCTGTTGCATGTATTATAACTCCTGTTATCTCTGTACCTTCATTTTGGCAGTAACACCATAGCCTTGTGCTTCAATATCCTTGCCATACTCATCAGACAGAATGAAGTCCAGGAAAGCCTTTACAGCGCCTTTAGCTTCGCCTTTGGTGTACATATGCTCATAACCCCATACAGGATATTTGCCGGCATAGGTGTTCTCCAGAGTCGGTTCAACGCCGTCGATAGCAACGGTTGCTACGTCCTTGTTATTTACGAGATAGGACAGAGCAACATAGCCGATTGCACCCTTGTTGTCTTTGACGCTTTGCAGCAGAGTGCCGGAGTCATCGGTTTCCAGAGATTTATTGGTTGCTTCTTTAGCGCCGCCAAGAGCAAATTCTTGGAACAGAGCGCGAGTGCCGCTGGTTGCAGGACGGGTAATCAGCACGATAGGCTCGTCCGGACCGCCAACGTCCTTCCAGTTGGTTACTTTAGCAGTGAAGATGTCTGCTAATTGAGTTTTAGTCAGGCTCTTCACTTTCGTTGCTAAATCTTTATTAATGACAGGTGCCATCGTAACGACGCACACCTTATGATCGACTAAGCCTTTAGCTGCGTCCGCCTTCAGCTTGCTTTCTGCAGGAACATCGGAGTTGCCGATGTTAACGCTGCCGTCAGCAACCTGCTTCAGACCAGTGCCGGAGCCGCCACCGTTAAGAGTGATGGACACATCCGGATTTTTTGCTTTAAATTTGCTTGCTGCATCCTTGGCCAGAGGCAGAAGGGCGGAAGAACCGCTGCCGGTTACACTGCCGGTAATCTTGCTGCCTGCTTTGTTATCAGCAGCCTTGTTATCACTACCGCAGCCCAGAGCACCGAGTGCCACCATAGCTGCCAGACCTAAACATGCGACTTTTTTGAGTTTCATAATTTCATTTCCTCCTTGAATTCACCTTATCAATAGCTCCTGTGTGAGCTTTGTGTTTTGGTTTATGTGCTTAGTATAAGGCATCAATGTTAAGGAAGTATTATGGGAAGGTTAAGTGCGTGTTAAATAAAAAAAGACTGTTGCATACCCTCTCTGCCTCGCTAAAGCTCGGCATCTCTCCCTTACAGGGAGAGCGATTTCGCCGTACTATCCTTACAATAGTACTGAGCAAAAGTCGCCCCTGTAAGGGGAGATGTCAGCGAAGCTGACAGAGGGGTACACAACAGTCCCTTAATTTCTCTTTTTATTTTTTATTTGTCCTCTTTCTTGCTCCTTATTCAGTCGCAAGCGAGGATAATTCGACATTCAGTTTCTCGCGGCGCTACGCTTGCGACAAACTGTGTCTCATTTGCCAGTTCTGCCGCGTTTGGTGAACGGTTCACCTTTAGCGCAAAGCGGGCAGGTTGCCGGATCATAGGTCTCAACATTCAGGTGCAGCAGAGCCTCGGTGCGAACACCAAAGTCTACCTTGCCGCCGCTGCGGTCAACCAGCAGGCCAACGCCAACGAGCTCGCCGCCGTGCTCCTTAACAACCTCCATAACCTCTTTTACGCTGCCGCCAGTGGTTACGATATCTTCAACAACCAGCACGCGGGTACCAGCCGGAATCTGGAAGCCACGACGCAGAGTCATCTTGCCGTTTTCGCGCTCAGTGAAGATAGCGCGGGTGCCCAGAGCCTTGCCAACCTCGTGAGCCAGCAGAATGCCGCCGGTCATCGGGCCAACTACCAGCTCAACGTTGTCGTTTTCATAACGACGAGCGATTTCCTGGCACAGGTGCTCAGTATATTTCGGATGTTGCAGTACGTTGAATTTTTCAACATACATTGGGCTGTGCAGACCGCTGGTCAGCAAAAAGTGACCATGGAGAACTGCTTCAGTCTCCTCGAGCATTTTCAATACGTCTTTTTCTTCTAAAACTGCCATTTGCTTACACTCCTTTGATTTCTTCTACAATTGCTGCTGCTGCTGCCTGTCTGTCCTCAGCCTTCGTAATCGGACGGCCAACGACGATATGGCTGCTGCCATTTTTCAAAGCGCCGGACGGAGTCGCTACGCGCTTTTGGTCGTCAAGAGAGCTGCCAGCCGGACGCACGCCCGGAGTTACAATGAGGAAGCCCTCGCCGCAAGCCGCGCGGATGCCTGCTGCCTCTTGCGGAGAAGCAACAACGCCGTCCATGCCAGCCTCCTTAGCCAGCTTTGCCAGGCTGATAACCTGCTCGGCAATCGTATTTTTATAGTTCAGATCTGTAAACTGTTCGTTATCCATGCTGGTCAGAATGGTTACAGCAATCAGCTTCGGTGCCGGACGGCCTGCCTTTTCAGCAGCCTCATGCACAGCCTTTACTGCTTCTGCCATCATTTTTTTGCCGCCTACTGCGTGAACGTTCATCATGTCCGCACCAAGGTCGCTGAGCACGGTGAGCGCATGAGCAACAGTGTTCGGAATATCCTGCAGCTTGAGGTCGAGGAAGACATGCTTGCCTTGAGCCTTCAGGAAGCTGATGATTTCGCTGCCCACTGCGTAGTACAGCTCCATGCCAACCTTGTAGTAGCTTACGGCATCACCAAGCTCGATAACACAAGCCTTAGCTTGCTCTAATGTGGGGAAGTCGAGTGCGACTATTAATCTATCATCAGATTTCATAAAAATCTCCCTTTTGTCATTCTTTCTAAAAGACGCTGGAGAATGCGTCAGATGCGAAGAACGGCGACGACGGCGTACATACTCGTACTCCGCACCCTTCGGGTATTAGCACGACCAACAGTTTTTACTGCGTTTACACTTGTAAAAACTGGGTCTTAGCGTCAGGAGCCGTTCTGAAGCAGATGGCGTGTTATACAGCGTCGTTATACAACGGCATGCTTGCTTTGCCATCAGGCAAAGCCAAGCCAACAATTTCGCTGATGTTCTGCGCGCCATGCCTGTCGAGATATGCCAGCATACCATGCGCAATGGTTTCAGCAATATCCGGCTGCACAAAGTTTGCTGTGCCGACAGCAACAGCACTGGCGCCTGCGAGCATGAACTCGATAGCGTCCTCGGCGCACATGATGCCGCCCATGCCGATGATGGGGATATGCACAGCCTGCGCCACCTGATAAACCAGGCGTACCGCAACAGGACGAACAGCGGGACCGCTGAGGCCGCCGGTTACGTTTCCGAGTACAGGGCGCTGGCGCTCAATATCAATCTTGGTGCCGAGCAGCGTGTTAATCATAGAAATTGCATCTGCGCCTGCTGCTTCCACAGCCTTCGCCATAACGACGATGTCCGTCACGTTCGGGGAAAGCTTGGCGATAACCATTTTGCTAGTGTTGGCCTTTACTGCACGCACAACCTCAGCCGCAGCCTCCGGCACAGTACCGAAGACAATGCCGCCCTCCTTAACGTTCGGGCAGGAGATGTTGATTTCCACTGCGTCCACGCCGTCTACGTCGAGCTTTTTCGCCACAGCGCCGTATTCCTCCGGCGTATGGCCATAAATGTTGACGATAACAGGCACATCATATTGGCGCAGCTCAGGCAGAGTGTGCTGCAGGAAGTATTCGCTGCCGGGGTTTTCCAGACCGATGCAGTTCAGCATACCGGACGGAGTTTCGACAGCACGCTGGCCCTTATTGCCGGCGGCAGGCTCCAGAGAGGTACCCTTGACGGTAACAGCGCCGACCTTTTCGAGGTCGAGGAAGTCCGTGAACTCCAGGCCGAAGCCGAAGGTGCCGGAGCCGGTAGTAACAGGCGTAGCCATTTTCAAGCCGGCAATATCAACTGCCAGACGGCCATCATACAATGCTTTTACCATTCTCCTACCTCCTCAGCCCAGAATACCGGGCCATCCTTGCAAACCTTGATGCGCTTGCCGATGCCCTCGCAGGCACAGGATAGGCACGCACCCAGACCGCAGGCCATGTATTTTTCCAGAGATACCTGACATTTTACGCCGGCCTCCAGGCAGGCGTTGGCAACTGCGCGCATCATCGGTACAGGACCGCAGACATATACGCAGTCATAGCCGCCCTCCTTCAAGAGCTGCGGCAGCAGTGCCATAACGGTACCCTTCGTGCCCGTGCTGCCATCATCGGTCGTGAGGAAGATTTCCTTGCTCAGGCCTTCGTACAGCTTCGTCCAGAACAGCTCTTCAGCGCTGCGGCCACCCATCAGGATATCGGTCACGCCCTCGCCAAAGCCATGAGCGAGGAACAGCAGCGGCGCCAGGCCCAGGCCGCCGCCGACGAGCAGCGGCTTTTTGGCGCTCAGGTCAAAGCCATGTCCCAAGGGACCGACGATGCTCAGCTCATCTCCGGCGCAGACATCTGCAAGAATATGCGTGCCCTCGCCAATGATGCGGTAAATCATCGTCATGGTGCCTTTTTCTTTATTCACTCCGGCTACGCCGAAGGGACGGCGCAGCAGCGGAGCGGTATTTTTGCACACCTTCACGTTCACAAACTGTCCGGGGACAGCCTGTGCCGCGATTTCCGGTGCATAAACTTCAATTAATTTTGTCGAACTATTTAATACTCGCTGGCCAAGCACCTTGGTCTGCGCGATAGTCTTAGACATAATCAGTCCTCCCAGGTAAGATCCTGCAGAGCAGTTACTCTGACAACGCTGCGGCGACGCATTGCGCTCATAACGTTCAGCAGCTCACGTGCAGTATCCATAGAAGTCAGGCAGGCAATTGCATGCTCTACGGTAGAACGACGAATCTTGAAGCCGTCACGTTCAGCGTCACGGCCATGGTTGGTGGTGTTGATAACCATGCCGATGCGGCCGCTCTTGATATCATCAATGAGGTTCGGATGACCTTCGCTGATCTTCGTAGCAACCTCAACGGTTACGCCATACTGCTGCAGATAGTCAGCAGTCCCATCAGTTGCAATAACGGTGTAGCCCAGATCCTCAAAGCCGCGGGCAATAGATACTGCCTCAGGCTTATCCATATCGGAAACGGTAATCAGGATAGCACCATCCTGCGGTACGCGGATACCGGAAGCGATGCAGGCCTTGTACAGAGCACGGCTGTATTGGTAATCGACAGCCATAACCTCACCGGTGGATTTCATTTCAGGTCCAAGGGTGATATCAACGTTGCTCATCTTGTTGAAGCTGAATACCGGAGCCTTTACAGCATAATAGTCAGGGAAGAAGCGCAGGCCGGGGGTGAAGCCCTGCTCGCGGATGCTCATGCCCATTGCGCATCTGGTGGCAACGTCAACCATGGAGATGCCGGTAATCTTGCTCAGGAACGGTACGGTTCTGGAGGAACGCGGGTTAACCTCGATTACATATACATGCTCGTCACGAACGATGTACTGAATGTTGATCATGCCCTTAACCTCAAGGCCCAGAGCCATCTTGTTGGTGTATTCAATGATGGTGCGGATAACGCCCTCGCTCAGAGTGCGCGGCGGATATACGGCGATGGAGTCACCGCTGTGTACGCCTGCACGTTCAACGTGCTCCATGATGCCGGGAATCAATACTTCCTTGCCATCGCAGATAGCGTCAACCTCAACCTCGGTGCCCTGCAGATAATGGTCAACCAGAACAGGATGCTCTTGAGAAGCCTTAACTGCATAGGTCATGTAGTTACGCAGCTCGTCATCGTTATATACGATTTCCATAGCACGGCCGCCCAGTACGTAAGAAGGACGAACCATGGTCGGATAGCCGACAGCATGAGCTGCAGCCAGCGCACCCTCGGTGTCGAATACGGTGTGGCCTTGCGGACGCGGGATGTCGCAGCTTGTCAGCAGCTCGTCGAAGCGTTCGCGGTCCTCGGCACGGTCGATGCTGTCAACGGAGGAGCCCAGAATCTTCACGCCTGCGCGGGAGAGCGGACCAGCCAGGTTGATAGCGGTCTGACCGCCAAATTGTACGATAACGCCTTCCGGTTTTTCTTTATCAATAACATTGAGCACGTCCTCAACAGTCAGCGGCTCAAAGTACAGCTTATCAGAAATATCGAAGTCGGTGGAAACGGTTTCCGGGTTGTTGTTGATGATGATGGTTTCATAGCCCATCTCCTTCAGTGCCCATACGCAGTGTACAGAGCAGTAGTCGAACTCTACGCCCTGACCGATACGGATAGGACCGGAGCCAAGTACAACAACTCTCTTCTTGTCGCTTACTTCAACCTCATCCTCGGTTTCGTAGCAGGAATAGTAGTACGGAGTTGCAGCCTCAAACTCAGCAGCACAGGTATCAACCATTTTATAGGTCGGCAGAATGCCGTTAGCCTTACGCAGGTCGCGGATTTCGAACTCGGTCTTGCCTACACGCTTAGCGATAACTGCATCGGCAAAGCCCATTTTCTTCGCCTTGCGCAACAGGCTCGGAGTAAGCTCATGGGTTTCCAGAGCTCTTTCCATTTTAATGATGTTTTGGATTTTGGACAGGAACCACAGGTCAATCTTGGTGATATCGTGAATTTCTTCGAGGGAAATTCCACGGCGGATTGCTTCAGCAACAACGAAGCAGCGCTCGTCGTCGATCAGCTTAATGCGGTCATGGATTTCTTCGTCGCTCAAAGCCTTGAGCTCAGGCATCTCCAGATGGTTGAGGCCGATTTCCAGGCAGCGTACAGCCTTCAGCATAGAAGCCTCGAAGCTGCGCTCAATTGCCATAACCTCACCGGTAGCCTTCATCTGAGTTCCCAAAGTGCGGTCAGCAGTTACGAATTTGTCGAACGGCCAGCGCGGGAATTTCAGTACGATATAGTCAATAGCAGGCTCGAAGCATGCTTTGGTTTTTTTGGTAACAGCGTTTTCGATTTCGTCCAGGTTGTAGCCCAGAGCAATTTTGCTGGTAACCTTCGCAATCGGATAACCGGTAGCCTTAGAAGCCAGTGCAGAGGAACGGCTTACGCGCGGGTTAACCTCGATTACATAGTAGTTCTCGGAGTACGGGTCGAGAGCCAGCTGTACGTTACAGCCGCCAACTACGCCCAGCTCGCGCACGATGTCGATAGAAGCCTGACGCAGCAGCTGTACCTCTTTGTCGCTCAGGGTCTGTGCCGGAGCCACAACGATGGAGTCACCGGTGTGCACGCCAACGGGGTCCAGGTTTTCCATGGAGCAGACGGTGATGCAGTTGTCAGCAGCGTCGCGGATAACCTCAAATTCGATTTCCTTCCAGCCGGCGATGCTGCGTTCAATCAGGCATTGGCCGATTGGGCTGTAGCCCAGGCCCTTTTGCACGATATCGATCAGCTCTTCTTCGTTTTCAGCGATACCGCCGCCGGTGCCGCCCAGAGTATATGCCGGACGAACGATCAGCGGATAGCCGATTTCCTTGCCGAAATCGCAAGCAGCCTCGATGGTTTCCACGATGGTGCTTTCCGGAATCGGCTGGTTGATTTTTTCCATCGTCTCTTTAAACATTTCGCGGTCCTCGCCACGTTTGATAGCGCTGATCTGCGTGCCTAAAAGACGTACATTATTTTCGCGCAGGATACCCTTTTCATCCAGCTTCATAGCCATGTTCAGGCCAACCTGGCCGCCCAGGGTTGCCAGCAGGGAATCAGGACGCTCGCGTTTGATAACTTTTTCCAAAAATTCAACGTCGATAGGTTCAACGTATACGCGGTCAGCCACATGTACGTCGGTCATGATGGTCGCAGGGTTGCTGTTTACCAGCACAACCTCCAGACCTTCCTCCTTCAGCGCGCGGCAGGCTTGGGTGCCTGCATAGTCAAACTCCGCTGCCTGACCGATAATAATAGGGCCGGAGCCGATAACGAGAACCTTTTTTATATTATTAAGCTTCGGCATAATTAACGACCCTCCATCATATCAACAAAATGCTCAAACAAATAATCATGGTCACCAGGGCCAGGGCAGGCCTCCGGATGATATTGAACGGTAAAGGTAGGATGCTTGGTGTATTCCAGGCCTTCAATCGTGCCATCGTTCATAGAAATGTGGCTGATCTTGATGCCCTTGCCTTCCAGAGATTTTTCATCTACAGCATAGCCGTGGTTTTGAGCGCTGATGTAGATGCGGCCATTTGCCAGGTACTTAACCGGCTGGTTGATACCGCGATGACCGAATTTCATTTTATAGGTATCAGCGCCGTTAGCCAGAGCCATGAGCTGATGACCGAGGCAGATGCCGAACATCGGCTTTTTGCCCATCAGTTTCTTAATATTTTCAATAACCTCAGGCAGATCCTTCGGGTCGCCAGGGCCATTGGACAGGAAGATGCCGTCCGGATCGCAGCTCAGCACCTCTTCAGCGCTAGCGAAAGCCGGGAACACAGTCAGGCGGCAGCCAAAGCCGACCAGGGATTTCAGAATGTTGCGTTTAATACCGAAGTCCATAACGGCAACATGCAGCTTGCCCTCGCCCATCGTGTACACCTCAGGAGTGGTAACCTGAGCAACCTGATCATGCATCTCCGGAGCAGCCAGAAGCTTTTGTACCTCTTCCTCAGGCATTTCTGCCGGAACGATAACGCCCTGCAGTACGCCGTGGTTACGAATCTTGCGCGTAATCGCACGGGTGTCCACGCCTACGAGCGTCGGGATATCCTGCTCCTCAAGGAAGGCCTCCAGAGTCTGCTCATTGCGCCAGTTGCTTGGGCAATCGCAGAGCTCGCCGATAACAAAGCCCTGGAAGAAGCATTTTTTGCCTTGGGTGAACAGCGGGTTGCAGCCATAGTTGCCTACCAGCGGATAGGTCATAACTACGATCTGGCCGCAGAAGGACGGATCAGTCAGGGTTTCCTGATAGCCGCTCATGCCGGTGGTGAAAACAACCTCGCCTACAGCATTGCGCTTGCCGCCATACAGAGTGCCTTCATAAACACTGCCGTCTTTTAATACTAATTTTCCTTTTCTCATTTTTTCGTGCATACTACACCATCCCTCATTACAAAATTACCGTGCAGCATAGTGGCAACAGCCTTGCCCTTGCAAGCCTTGCCTTCGTACGGGGTGAATTTGCCGCGGGTATAGAATTTGGAGCTGTCAACAGTCCATTCTTTATTCAGGTCCATAATCGTGATATCAGCAACGCTGCCCTCTTTCAGAGTGCCGCCGGCCAGCTTAAACAGCTTAGCAGGCTCACAGCTCATTTTGCTGATAATCGTCTTTAAGTCAAATACATTAGTGTGATATAAATCAGTCAGCATTACTGCCAGAGAGGTTTCCAGCCCGCAGAAGCCGTTCGGAGCATAGCGGAACTCAACATCCTTTTCCTCCGGTGCGTGCGGAGAGTGGTCAGTAACGATGGCATCAACGGTGCCGTCGAGAACAGCTGCGCGCATAGCCTCAACATGGTCTGCGCTGCGCAGCGGCGGGTTAACGCGGGTTGCTGCATTGTAATCTGCGCAAGCCTCATCGGTCAGCGTCAGATGATGTACGGTTACCTCACTGGTAACATTTACACCGCGTTTTTTAGCCTGACGAATGATGTCGATAGCGCCCTTAGAAGCAACGTGGCAGATATGTACATGTGCGCCGGTGTATTCAGCGATGATGCAGTCACGGGCAACAGCGATATCCTCGCTGATTGCCGGAACGCCCGGTACGCCGATACGTGCGGAAACAGCGCCTTCATGCATATAGCCCTCAGCGTCCAGCTCAGGATCAATTGCATGGCATAAGAGCGGCTTGTCAAAAGCAGATACATATTTAGCAGCCAAAACCATCAGACGGGAGCTCTTTACATAGTGGCCGTCATCAGAGAAGCCCATAGCGCCCTTTTCAGCCATATCGCCCATCTCTGCCAGCTCTTCGCCCTTCTCGCCCTTGCTGATAGCGCCGATAACCTCAACGTTAGCATAGCTTTCCTCGCGAGCGCGTTCCTTAATACCGCTGACTACGATAGAGGTGTCGATAACCGGCTTGGTGTTCGGCATGCAGGCAACGGTGGTTACACCGCCGGCAGCAGCAGCCTTCGTACCGCTGATGATGTCCTCCTTTGCCTCCAGACCAGGCTCACGCATATGCGTATGCACGTCAATCAGACCAGGGGTTACAACTAAACCGGAAGCGTCAAACACTTCGTCAGCAGCTTCGGTGATTTCTGCACCCAAAGCTTTAATTTTGCCATCCTCAACGAGGATATCCATAACAGCATCTAAGTTTTGGCTGGGGTCTACAACCCTGCCGTTTTTAATCAACGTTTTCAATGTGTTTACCTCCTGTCAAAGTCAAGAATAAGAGTGCCATACGTACAGCTACGCCGTTTTGTACCTCAGTACGGATAGCAGCGTTATCGCAGTAGCCAACCTCCCAGGAGATTTCCAGGCCGCGGTTCATCGGGCCGGGATGCAGCACGGTTACGTCCGGCTTAGCCAGCTTCAGGCGGTTTTCATTAATACCGAAGATGCGGGCATATTCACGCGGAGAGGGGAACAGGCCCTTTTGCTGACGCTCCAGCTGAATACGCAGGATATCGATTACATCTGCATCCTCAATAGCCTCTTCAACGCGCTTATGTACAGTTACGCCAAGAGAAGCAATATCGTGCGGCAGCAAGGTCATCGGACCTGCAACATGCACATCTGCGCCCATCTTAGTCCAGGCAGCAATGTTGGTGCGTGCTACACGGCTGTATAAAATATCGCCAATGATAGCCATTTTCAGGCCCTTGAGGCTCTTGCCCTGCTCGCGAATAGTGAACATATCCAGGAGGCCTTGGGAAGGATGCGCATGTGCGCCGTCACCGGCATTGATGATGACAGGATCAGCAACCTTTGCTGCATAAGCAGCAGCGCCTTCGATAGGATGACGCATAACAATAGCGTCGCAAGCCATGGATTGTACAGTCAAAATAGTATCACGCAGGCATTCGCCCTTTACTACGCTAGAAGAAGAGGTCGTGATGTTTACTACATCAGCACCCAGATATTTGCCAGCCAGCTCGAAGGATGTGCGGGTACGGGTACTGGGCTCGTAGAACAGATTGATGATAGATTTGCCACGCAGAGAGGGCACCTTTTTGATATCCCTCTTCATAATCTTCTTCATTTCCTCAGCAGTTTTTAAAACCAGCTCAATTTCCTCAACGCTGAGGCTCTCCAGATCCAGTATATCTCTGCCACCCAGAGATACATTTGATTTAGCCATTAGCCTTACCTCCTGTATATTAATATAATTGCAAATGATAATAATAAAAGCCCTCTCGTGCCCGGATGGTACAAGAAGGCCTTGGTATGTCCAATTAGCTGAAAACCTTGTAGTCTCACGGGACGAATTTAAAGGTGCAAAATTGATTGTATATATTTTACACCCATGCGCCCGATACGTCAAATTTTTTTAGGAGATTTTTTTCGGGAAAATGGCGTGATGTTTGAGAATGTAGTATAATGAAGAAGAAATTTTTTACGACAGCCTAAAAGCGCTTAGAGGCTGTCGAGCGAGGTATTATATGAGAAACAAAATAATTGACAATATGCGCGGCCTCTGCATGCTCGGCGTCATCGGCATCCACATCGGCAGCCTGGCGCTGGCGCCCAACAGCTTCACTCTTTATCTGCTTTTGGAGATTTTAAGCCGCTACAGCGTCCCCTCTTTTTTCTTTATCTCCGGCTACGGCCTGGCTTGTACCGATAAAGGTCTGCTGGCCGGCAGCGCACTGAATTATATCGACTTTATGAAGAAGCGTCTGCGCGGCGCAGGCCTGCCTTATGTAAGCTGGTCGCTGTTTTACATGCTCTACTTCTGGCTGATTCTGCCTCCCGGCTTCGTCAGCTGGGAGCCGCTGCATGTCGCCTTCGTCCTATTCTTCGGCCTGGGCTGCTACCATCTGTACTTCATGGTCATCCTGCTGTGGTTCTACGGAACCTATCCGCTTTGGCGCAAGCTTCTGCGTATAATTATACACCATAATCATGCTTTTATGCTAGTGCTATTATTTATTTTTCAGCTGCTTTTCAACTGGTGGACAACGCACCCAAGTGTCAACAGCAGTACCTGGAGCGTTCTGGCGAAGAATTTCTTTGATTATCGCCTGAACTACCTGCCGCTGCATTATCTGCTCATTTTTATCAGCGGTGGTCTGGCGGCGGTGTACTGGGAGAAATTTCTCGCGCTCTTGCATAAGTATGCGGCAGGTGTCATTGTGCTGTACCTCGCTTCGATTGGCTGGGACGTGTACAGCTGCTACGACGCAGTAAAAAGCAAGGGCTACAGCCTGCTTGACCTCGCTAACACCTATCATCAGCTCAGTCCGCAGGGCCTCGTCTACACCATCGGCTCGATTCTATTCTTCTGCCTCGCCCTCGACTGGCTTGAACGCAAAGCTAACAGCGCCACTGATACGGCTCCGCTTTGCGATACTGCTAATATGGCTCCCCTTGAGGGGAGCTGTCGCGGCATTACTAATATGGCTCCCCTTGAGGGGAGCTGTCGCCGTAAGGCGACTGAGGGGTGCGCCCCCGCCGCCCTCATCTACAAGGCCATCAGCGTCCTCTCCGCCTACTCCATGCTCATCTACTTTGTGCATCCGCTCCTGCTCGACTGGATCACCAGCGCCGCCAATTACTTCGGCATCATTATGACCGTGAAGAAGGTGACGCTCGCCTACGTGCTGCTCGTCTGCGGCTCGCTGGCGCTCAGCGTATTGCTCACGCGCCTGTTCGCCAAATGCAGCACAGCAAAGCTGCTCTTCACGGGCAAGAGGTAGTGCTTTACATTTACCTACGAAAAGAGTATACTATACACGTAATTTTCTAAGGAGGTTTTTCAGATGCTTAAAACACGTAAGGTTGTTATTGTCGGCGCAGGCCACGTAGGTTCTCACGTCGCTCTGTCTCTGATTCAGTCTGGCGAAGCCGACGATATTGTTCTCATTGATATACTTAAGGAAAAGGCTGCTGCGCAGGCGCTCGACCTGGACGATGCCGTAAGCGGCTCGCTCTGCGGCCGCGACGTGCGCATCCGCGCCGGTGAATATACCGAACTCAACGACGCTGACATTCTCGTTATGGCCTTTGGCCGCAGCCGTCGTCCCGGCGAAACTCGTCTGGACATGTTCGACGATTCAATAAAAATGGCACAGGAGGTTATCAGCCACCTCAAAACTGTAGACTTCAAGGGTATTATGATCAGCATCTCCAATCCTGCTGATATTATCTGCGAATATATCCGCCGTCAGATGGGCTGGGAAGCACACCGCTGCTTCTGCACCGGCACCAGCCTCGAAACCTACCGTCTGCTGCGCGTGCTGAGCCGCGAAACAGGCTATGCCCGCAAATCCATCCAGGCCTTCTGCATGGGCGAGCATGGCAACTCCAGCTTCGTAGTCTGGTCCCGCATCCGCATCGGCAGCAAATGCTTCATGCAGCTGCGCGCTGAACGCCCTGAGCTGGGCAAGCTCGACCTGGACGACCTGCAGCTGCAGGTAAAGCGCGCCGGCGATATCGAGGTTGACGGCAAGGGCTGCACCGAATTCGGCATTGCCAACGTAGCCTGCATGCTTATTAAGGCCATCTTCCATGACGAAAAGCTCATCTGGCCCTGCTCTACCGCTCTGAACGGCGAATATGGTCAGAAGGATGTTGCCGCCGGCGTGCCTTGCATAATCGGCAAAAACGGCGTCGAAGAAATCCTCGTCTGCAAGCTTACTGAAGAGGAGCAGGCGAAGTTCAACGCCTCCTGCGATATTCTGCGCGGCTTCCTCGACAGAGCAGCAACGCTGTAAGGCAACCTAAGCTAAAAAACTGCATAAAAAAGGGACTGCAGCAGCTCCACGCGAGCTTGCTTCAGTCCCTTTTTTTCTGTGAAAATTTAAAGCTCCCGCTACCTTCCGGCAACGGGAGTTTTCAGCTTATGCAGATATTTTACTTTGCGTAATCAACAGCGCGAGTTTCGCGGATAATAACCACCTTGATCTGGCCGGGATATTCCATCTCAGCTTCAATCTTTTTAGAGATATCGCGCGCCAGCAGTACGGCAGAGGCATCGTCAATCACATCAGGCTTAACCATAATGCGGATTTCGCGACCAGCCTGTACAGCATAGCATTTTTCAACGCCATCGAAGGATTCGGAGATTTCCTCCAGACGAGTCAGGCGCTTCAGATAACTTTCCAGCGTCTCGCGTCTAGCACCAGGACGAGCAGCAGAAACTGCGTCCGCAGCGGATACCAGAACTGCCTCCACGCTCTTCGGCTCGCAGTCACCATGATGCGCCAGAACAGCGTTGATAACAAGCTCGGACTCGCGGAACTTCTTAGCGATTTCGCCGCCGATTTCCACGTGAGAGCCTTCCATCTCATGGTCAATTGCCTTGCCGATATCATGCAGCAGACCTGCACGCTTAGCAAGCACAACGTCTACGCCCAGCTCAGAAGCCATCACGCCTGCCAGGTTTGCAACCTCAACAGAGTGGTTCAGCACATTCTGACCATAGCTGGTGCGATATTTCAGACGGCCCAAAAGCTTAATCAGCTCAGGATGCAGGCCATGCACGCCAACCGCAAAGGTTGCCTGCTCGCCAGCCTCCTTAATCTTCTGCTCAACCTCTTTTTGAGCCTTCTCGACCATTTCTTCAATACGGGACGGATGAATACGACCGTCGTTAATCAGCTTTTCCAAAGCAATGCGGGCAACCTCGCGGCGCACCGGATCAAAGCCGGAAATAATAACTGCCTCCGGAGTATCGTCGATAATCAGGTCAATGCCAGTCAGAGTTTCCAGAGTGCGGATATTGCGGCCCTCGCGACCGATAATGCGTCCCTTCATCTCATCATTCGGCAGACCAACAACGGAAACGGTGGTCTCAGCAACATGGTCAGCAGCGCAGCGCTGAATTGCCAGAGAGATAATCTCGCGAGCCTTTCTGTCAGCATCATCCTTAGCCTGCTGCTCCAGCTCCTTGACCATCATTGCGGAATCATGCTTAACCTCATCCTCGAGAGATTGCAGCAGCTCCTGCTTTGCCTCGTCACTCGTCAGACCGGAGATACGCTCCAGCTCTACCTGACGTTTTTGCAGCAAGGCTTCAGCCTTATCCTGAGTAGCGTTCAGTCGCTGCTCCTTAGATGCCAGCTTCTCTTCCTTGCGTTCGAAGGACTCCATTTTTCGGTCCAGGTTTTCTTCCTTTTGCTGCAGACGGCGCTCCTGACGCTGCAGGTCACCACGTCTGTCTTTATTTTCACGTTCCATTTCCGAACGTAAACGATGGATTTCTTCTTTAGCCTCCATCATAATTTCCTTGCGCTTGGCATCGCCAGCCTGTTCTGCATCCTGTACGATGCGGATTGCCTGCTCTTCAGCAGTAGCAATCTTGCTTTCAGCAACGTTTTTGCGGACTAAATAGCCCACCGCGCCGCCAGCCAGACCAACGACAACAGCTGTACCGATAATTTCTAAAATAGTCCTCACCTCCTAGTTTTTAAATTTTTCCAAGATTTTTTTGCATAGCAACAACAGGCGCCCTAGCGTCTGCTATAAATGTCCTTATTCCGTTGAATCCATAATTAATTAATCTATAAAAATTAACTTATTAGTTATTCTGAAACAGGGCAAAAATGAAAGCAACATGAAAGTCGCTGTCTCGTGAAAAATTGGTGACATTTACACGATTGGATAATTACATTATAGTAAAATTTAGACGTTCTGTCAAACTGCTTTTTCCACTACATATAGTGTTTGAAAAGTGTAGTCATAGTATACGCAAATAAAAAGCCCCGGGCCGCAACCCCGAGGCTTCTCTTTGGCGTGTCAGAATGTCTAACAGCATTATCCTTTAGTCAAAATCAGTATAGCGTATGCATAGCTGCTTGTCAATTATTAAGCAAAAAATTCACACCTGGCTACAGCTTTCCCTATGCAGCCTGTCGAGCAGCACACGCATGTAGCCAGAGCCAAAGCCACGGGCCGCCATAAACCGCCCCGCCGCCGCATACAGCTTTTTGTCCAACGCCTGCGCCCCGGCCAGCTTTTTTCTGTTACGCTGCACGAAAAGCTCCGCCGCGTTCGCAGCGTGCTCTGCCTCCAGCTCCGGCGTAAAGCGCTCCATAAGCTCCGCTATAAGCTCTGCACCAACGCCACGCTTGCTCAGCTCGGCCTTCAGATGCTGCCTGCCATAGCAGCGCTTCGCCAGCCAGCCCTCGTACACGCGCGCCGCATAGCGCTCGTCGTCCACCAGTCCGTAATGCTGCAGCTTCTCCAGCGCCTGCTGGCTCTGCTCTTCATCTGCGCCCTTCTGCTGCAGACGCTCCAGCATTTTTTTCTCGCTGTAATCTCTATAGGAAAGCAGATTCAGCGCACAATCGTAAGCCTCCTGTGCGCTGCTAAACTGCTTTTTTTCCTTAGAGCTCGTCCTTGAAGATCGGCTCCACATCCTGCATCTGCTCCTCTGCTACATCCTTGTCAGCACCAGGCTTGGCAATCGTCACAGCACGGATTTTCGACTCAATCTCCTGAGCAATCTGCGGATTCTCGCGCAGGAAGTCCTTAACCTTCTCCTTGCCCTGACCTAAGCGGACATCGCCATAGGAATACCAGGCACCGCTCTTATTGATGATATCCAGGTCTGCACCCAAATCAACAAGGCAGCCCTCATGAGAAATGCCCTTGCCATACATAATATCGAACTCAGCCTGACGGAACGGCGGAGCAACCTTGTTCTTAACCACCTTCACGCGGGTACGGCTGCCGATAACATCGTTGCCGTTTTTCAGTGTATCGATACGGCGCACGTCCATACGTACAGTAGAGTAGAACTTCAGCGCACGGCCACCGGTAGTGGTTTCAGGATTGCCGAACATAACGCCGACCTTTTCACGAATCTGGTTGATGAAAATTGTTGCGCATTTAGATTTGGAAATCAGGCCGGTCAGCTTACGCAGAGCCTGGCTCATCAGACGTGCCTGCAGGCCGACATGGGAATCGCCCATCTCGCCCTCGATTTCTGCGCGCGGAACGAGAGCAGCAACGGAGTCGATAACGATAATATCAATCGCACCGCTGCGTACCAGAGCATCAGCAATCTCCAGCGCCTGCTCGCCATTATCCGGCTGAGAAATCAGCAGATCGTCAATATCAACGCCCAGATGGCGCGCATATTCAGGGTCCAGTGCATGCTCCGCATCAATGAAGGCTGCATAGCCGCCCAGCTTCTGTGCCTCAGCAATCATATGCAGGGCCACAGTCGTCTTACCGGAAGATTCAGGTCCATAAATTTCAATTACACGTCCACGGGGAATACCGCCGACACCAAGAGCAATATCCAGAGATAATGCGCCGGTCGGGATAACTTCTATATTCATCTTGGCACTTGCTTCGCCCAGCATCATAATGCTGCCTTTGCCAAAATCCTTTTCAATCTGGTGCATCGCCATATCTAAGGCTTTCTTTTTATCTGCGTCCATCGAGCTGTCCTCCTAAATTCTTAATTACTTTGCTGAGTTAATTATACAAACAAAAGTTTAAAATGTCAAGGTAAGTTTTGCTTTAATGTTCGTTTCAGTCGGCAACGTGCGCCGTCGCTGCGTTCAAAAGCTCCTGATGCTTCTTCTCCTCCAGCAGCTTGGTGATTTCCTCCTGCGTGAACTCGTAGGTGCTGTTGCAGAACTCGCAGTGCGCCTCCGTCACCTTATCCTGCGACAGCTCCTCCAGCGATTTTTTATCAAGACCGCCCAAGGCTGCCAAAATGCGCTCACGGCTGCAGCGGCATTTGAACTGCACCGGCTCGCTCTCTTTGATGTCAACGTCCAGACCGCGGCCAATAATCTGAATCATCTTCTCCGGCGTATAGCCGATTTCCAGCAGCTGCGTTACGTAAGGCATCAGGTTAACATTGTTCTCCAGCTTCTCCAGCACCTCATCGGCGCAGCCGGGCATAGCCTGAATAAAGAAGCCGCCGGAGGCCGTAACCTCGCCCTCCTTGTCCACCAGCACGCCCAAAGCAACGCTCGTCGGCGTCTGCTCAGAAACGTACAGATACTTTGTCAGGTCGCTGGCAATCTCTCCGTCCTGCAGCTCGCAATAGCCGGTGAACGGCTCGGCGTTCTGCAGATAACGCGTTACGATGATATTGCCTGCGCCAATGCCGCCGCCAACGTTCAGCTTGCCGTCCTTCAGCGGCAGGAACGCATCAGGATTCTCCACATAGCCACGCACGCTGTTGCCCTCGGCATCTGCCACAACCTCGCCCAGCGGACCGTCGCCCTTCAGGCGCAGCGTAATGCGCTCGTTATCCTTCATAGTCGCTGCCAAAAGCAGAGCGCCGTTCATCGCACGGCCCAGCGCCGCGCTTGCCAGATGCGAGCAGCCATGCTTCTTCGCTGCCTCACGCACCAGCTTCGTCGTACACAGCGCATAAATACGCACACCGTCCGCAGTCGCCTTTACTAATACATCTTCCATATTTATCAACCTCACTTTAGCAAAATCGTCATCATAATAAAATAAGCCCACTAAACAACTGCTAGCGGGCTTGCAACTCAATGCAATAGGAACAGCCTGCGGCTCTTCCACATAAATAATTATATAGCATTGCTGCGCAAAACGCAACAGCCTATTTGTTACATATTTTTGAACAGATTAACCATTTCCATAGCTGTCATAGCGCAGTCCACGCCCTTATTGCCAGCCTTCGTGCCTGCACGCTCCACAGCCTGCTGAATATTTTCGGTAGTCAGCACGCCAAAGGCCACAGGCACACCGGTCTGCATGCTAACCTGCGCAATACCCTTGGAGGCCTCAGCGCAAACATAATCAAAATGCGGAGTAGCACCGCGGATAACAGCACCCAGGCAGATAACAGCGTCATACTTGCCGCTTTCAGCCAGCTTCTTCGCAGCCATCGGAATCTCAAAAGCACCCGGAACCCAGGCAACAGTCAAATCCTCGTCCGCAGCCTCGTGACGAATAAGGCAGTCCACACAGCCGCTCAGCAGCTTGCTGGTGATAAACTCGTTAAAACGAGCAACAACAATAGCGATTTTCATGCCCTTGGCAGTTAATTTTCCTTCTAAAACGTTCATAGTATATTCCTCCTGAAAAAATTTATTTTTTAATGACACCCCTCCGTCATCGCTTCGCGATGCCACCTCCCCTTTCAGGGGAGACAAGGAAAGTCCGCTTTCTATAAAACTTTTTATGTAAACATAATATATGGCACTCTACGTATCCAGTACAAACTAAGATTTTTCACGAAAAACTATTCTTAGTATCAAAAGAAAGAATGCGTAACTTTAAAAATCAAATATAAATTAAATTTTTAATCTAACTTTCTTGTGCCCCCTGAAAGGGGGCTGGCACTGAGTGTAGCGAAGTGACTGGGGGTGTCTTATTTTTAGTGACAGCCGCAGCTGCAGCCCTCATGCGCCTCATGCAGCTTATGCCCCATCTTCTCTTCCTTAACATCAAGATAATGCTCATTATACTCGTTCGGCTCCATAATAATCGGCACGCGACCGCTAATCGTAATGCCGTAGCCGGACAGACCAATGCGCTTTGCCGGATTATTAGTAATCAGACGAATGCTCGTCAGGCCAAGGTCAGCCAGAATTTGTGCGCCCATGCCATAATCACGCAGGTCCGGCGCAAAGCCCAGCTGCACATTTGCTTCCACAGTATCCAGACCGGTATCCTGCAGCGCATAAGCGCGGATCTTATTCGCCAGGCCAATGCCGCGGCCCTCCTGACGCATATAAACGACAGCGCCGCAGCCCTCCTTCTCAATCATGCGCAGAGCAGTCGCCAGCTGGTCGCCGCAGTCGCAGCGCAGACTGCCGAACGCATCACCGGTCAGGCACTCGCTGTGTACGCGCACAAGCACATCCTTCTTGCCTGCCACATCACCCTTGACAATCGCCACATGACACAGATTATCGAGGTCATTTTCATAGGCAATGATGCGGAAGTTGCCGTACTTCGTCGGCAGCGCAGCCTCCGCAGCACGATGCACCATCTTCTCATGCGCCTTGCGGTAAGCCACAAGGTCAGCCACCGTGATGAACACCAGCTCATGCTTCTTGGCAAACTCAATCAGCTCCGGCGTGCGTGCCATATGGCCGTCGTCGCTCATAATCTCGCAGCAGATACCTACAGGACGCAAGCCTGCCAGCTTGCACAAATCCACAGTCGTCTCGGTATGACCGGTGCGCACCAGCACGCCGCCCTTACGCGCACGCAGCGGGAACACATGACCGGGACGACGGAAATCGCCCGGCTGCACGCCCTCCTCGGCACATTTTTTCATCGTATACGCACGCTCATAGGCAGAAATGCCTGTCGTCGTATCCACATGGTCGATAGAAACGGAGAAGGCAGTCTCGTGATTATCCGTATTCTTGCTCACCATAGCGCCGAATTGCAGCTTGTCCATGATTTCGCCCTCAGCCGGCATGCAGATGAGGCCGCGTGCCTCCTTCGCCATGAAGTTGATAGCCTCAGGCGTGCACAGCTCGGCAGCCATAATCAGGTCGCCCTCGTTTTCTCTGTCCTCGTCGTCGGTAACGAGCACCATCTTGCCGGCCTTGATGGCAGCGATGGCTTCTTCAATAGTATTATACTTGAATTTTTCCATTTTCCTTTTGCCTCTACTTTCCTATATGAACGCAGCAGACGCTCACATAAAGCCATTCTCAAATAAGGTATTTTTATCTAAAGCTGCTTCAGCTTTTTTCTTGCTTCCATTAAAGCTCAGCATTCTTTCAACGTATTTGCCGATAATATCCGTTTCCAGATTTACGCTGTCGCCCACATCCTTGAAGCCCAGCGTCGTCTCCTTCGCCGTATGCGGAATCAGCGACACGGAAAAGCTCGTTTCCGTAACCTCCGTCACCGTCAGGCTGATGCCGTCAATGGCAATGCTGCCTTTTTTTATGATATATTTGAGCAGCTCCGGCGGCGTCGCAATCGTCACCACCATCGCGATACCCTCAGGGCGGCGGCCGGCAATCACGCCCAGGCCCTCGACGTGGCCGCTGACGATATGTCCGTCCAGCCCATCACACAGGCGCAGCGTGCGCTCCAGATTCACCCTGTCGCCGGCGTGCAGCGCACCGATATTCGTCAGGCGCACCGTCTCCGGCATCACGTCCGCCGTAAAATCAGCGTCGCCTAGTCTCACCACCGTCAGGCAGGCACCGTTCACCGCCACGCTGTCACCGATTTTCAGGTTCTGCATGACCTTCTGCGCTGCCACCGTCAGATGATAGGAATTTCCCTGCTGCGCCAGCTTCTGCACTGTGCCCAGCTCTGCAACTAATCCTGTAAACATCAGTCAGCCTGCTACTAAAAACATAGACAAAAGTGTTTATGTCTTAGAAATTTCCTTATTCATTGTGCTCACTCTCGCTGTCTAAAGGACAAGCTACTAGTGTTTGTATAGCACTCCAAAGGCGTAAATTCCCGACTAGCCATCGGTACATATATCGGAGCTTTTGTTATTAAGCTGCCCGATATTCTTTAGCATCCCGCAGATTCAACGAAGCATTGAAATCCCTGTCTTCTGTATATCCACATTCAGGACAAATATACACACGGTCTTTGAGTTTCAGCCCTTTATGAATATGTCCACAAGCGTGACAGAGCTTTGAGCTAGGATAGAATCTGTCAACAACACGCAGTTCTATTCCGATAATTTCTGCTTTGCGTTTCAGCTTAGTTAGCAAACTATTGAACCGCTGTGCCGCTACAGCCTGTGCTAGATGCCTGTTCTTCATCATGCCTTTGACGTTCAAGTCTTCTACCGTAATAAAGCGTGGTTTTTGCTTTACTATTTCATGTATGACTTTGCTTTCATAATCCTCACGAATTTTATCAATACGCTGATGAAGTTTCTGTACCTTTAGCTTTTGCTTTTCTATGTTTGCAGAGGATGTAGCAGTTCTACCACCTTTCTTTTTTCTAAACTCATATTTACGGCTAAGACACCTCTGCTCTTTCCTAAGCCGTTTCTTTAATTTTTTAATCTTTAAGCTCTTATTGATGTTTTTAAATGTCTTGCCATTGCTTACAATAGCTAAGTCTTTGACACCTAAATCTATACCAATACCTTCTGTTACAGTATGATATGAGGCTTCCAAATCCTTGTTGTACTTGGATTTTTCGTCAATATCCACCACCACAGACACATAGAACCTGCCAGCCTCATAAGACACTGTACCATTAGTAACTTTAGCATCTACGGGTAAATAGCCAAATTCTTTAAGCCTCACCTGCTTGAGCGTCGGTATCATCAATTTGTGACGCCATATCGTCCAATCCCCTTTGTTGTTTTTAGGAAAATACAGTTTTACATCCTGATTAGCCTTCTTCTTGAACCGTGGGAAACCAGTTTCGCCCTTAAAAAATTTCTTGAACGCTGTTTCGGCGTTGACTTGCGCTTTCTTTCGCGCTTTAGAACCACATTCGTCAATCCACGGCAATTTCAGCTTCAGTTTATGGTTTACATATTTATCAAATTCATTAGCAGATATAAAACGCTTCTGATGTATGTCTAAAAAGCCGCGTTGATACATCTTGTACAACTTTTTATTGTAAGCAATGTACTGGTTATACAGAAATCTTGCTATGCCGATTGAGCGAATTATCTTCTCTTTCTGCTCTATAGTCGGTGCTATTTCTGTCTTGAATGCCTTTAGCAATAGCCTCATCCCCTTCTATTTGTTTTTTGTATTTACGCAGTCCGTACAACCTGCATGAAAAAACATGAAGTATACTTACTATGTCCTGCACCAATTCCTCATGCGGTGATAGTTTGTCGTTTTTCACAACCACTATCTCAACATTAAATTTATTGCAGAATTTTTCAAACCAGTCAAAACCAAATCTGACGAACCTATCTTTGTGAGATACTAGTATCATTTTTACTTTATTTTCCATGACTTCACCAAGCAGCTGATTCCATTTCTTTCGATTATAGTTCAATCCGCTTCCATAATCACGGATAACTTCATCAACAATTAAGCCTTTGGCGTTCACATAGTTTTGTAAAAAATCAACCTGGTTCTCCAAATTGTCAGCTTGATTTCTGGTCGATACCCTTGTATAGATGACAATCTTACGGGAATCTGCGTCTCTGCCTATTCCCTTGAACTGTAAATACTGGTCGTAAGTATAGTATCTTCGATTAGTCGGGGTTCGGTTTGCTACAAGAGTTTTTTCTCTGTCCCAGCGTTGCAGTGTTTTTACTGTTACGTTGAGCAGTTCGGCAAACTCTTTTGGCTTATAATTAGTGATATTTGATATATTCATAGTTTAAGTTCTCTATAAATAAATTATATCACTAATATACACTTTTATCTATATAATTAGTTACTTGATGTTTCCTCCTTCGTCAGCGGCAGCTTGGCATATTCCGGCACCAGTCCGGTCACCAGCAGATCGCTGCCCAGCTGCGTGAACTCAATGCTCTCCAGCTGCCAGCCCGTCTCCACCAGGTCAGCGCCCACGCCGCCGACAGGCGGCAGCGCCTGCGCCCCGCCGATAAGCTTCGGCGCAATAAACGCGCACACTCTGTCGGCCAGGCCTGCGTCGAAGAACGCGCCATGCACAGCACTGCCACCCTCGACCAAAAGGCTCGTCAGGCCGCGCTCCGCTAATTTCTGCACCACCTGCGCGATTGGCAGCCTGCCACCATCCAGCGGCAGACGCACAACCTCCACGTTCGGCAAAGCGGCCAGCGCCTCGCCCTTCACCACGTCTGCATCCTCGCCTGCGAAAATAATCGTCTCAGCCACAGGATTCAGCACCGTTGCCATCAGCGAAATGCGCAGGCTGCTGTCGAGCACCACGCGCACAGGATTCTTGCCGCGCACCAGACGCGTCGTCAGCTCCGGATCATCCTCCAACACCGTGCCGATGCCCACGAGCACCGCATCATGCTGCTTGCGCAGGCGGTGCGCATAGGTGCGTGCCTCCTCGCCGGTAATCCACTTGCTGTCGCCTGTTTCCGTAGCAATCTTGCCGTCCAGCGTCATCGCATATTTCAGTGTGATAAACGGCCGCTGCTGCGTAATCCAGGTGAAGAAGCGCTCGTTCAAGCGCAGCGCCTCCTGCTCGCACACGCCAGACTCCACCTCGATGCCCTGCAAGCGCAGATATTCCAGTCCCTGACCTGCGACCTTGGGGTTCGGGTCCATGCAGGCACACACAACCTTGCGGATGCCGGCACGCGCCAGCGCCACGCAGCACGGACCAGTGCGGCCATAGTGGGCGCAAGGCTCCAGCGTCACATAGGCAGTTGCGCCCTGCGCCAGATTCTTCGCCTCCGCCAGCGCGTTCACCTCGGCATGCGGCTGGCCTGCCTTATGGTGATAGCCCTCGCCAACGATGCTGCCATCGTCAGCCACAATGACGCAGCCCACCATCGGATTAGGGCTGGTGTCGCCCTCCGCTTGAATTGCAAGCTCCAGCGCGCGCTGCATATATTGTTCATCTGTCAACATAATCTCACCTTCTAAAACTAAAAAACCGCGCACTAAGCCTTCGGAGCCTGATATGCGCGGTAAAATACAAGTTGCCACCTTTTATCATCCAGACTATACTGTCGGTACCGGAATCACACCGGCTCCTGCACGGCTTGGCCATGCTCGCGGACTATACCGCCGATCGGGAATTTCACCCTGCCCCAAAGGTTACTTTTATGAAGTTATTTTTATTATAGCGAGAAATTAAATTCTAGTCAAGAAGCAAGGAGAAGAGTACACGGAATTGACACAAAAGCTCACACCTCTCCCAGCACCGCTTCCGTATCCTCGCCCAGCCTCGGCGCACGCTTGCGCAGCTGCGCCGGCGTTTTGCTGAGCTTCATAGCAAAGCCAAGCTGGCGGTAATCCCCCAGCTCCTCGTCATGCACCTTGAGCACCATCTCGTTGGCCTGCGTCTGCTCCGCCGCCACCGCCTCGGCAAAATCCAGCACCGGCGTCACGCATGTATCCTTACCGGCCAAACGCTCCTGCCACTCGCTCAGCGTGTGCCTGCCAAACTCCTGCGCCAGCTCCTGCTTGAGATAAGCGTAATTTTGCTCATCATCTATCAAATCAACAAGGTCTGCTCTTTGCAGCACCTCGCAGAGCTTTGTCCAGAACTTTTTCTCCAGACAGCCGACAGAAAGATAGCGTCCATCCTGCGTCGCATAAATATTATAGTTGGGGTTGGCCCCGGTCAGCCAGTTATTGCCGCGCTGCGCCACAAAGCCGCTGCCGAAATACAGGCTCGCCGCCCCCGGCATCAGCGTCATCGCCACATTGTAAAGCGAAATATCAATCTCCTGCCCCTCGCCTGTCTGCTGCGCATGACGCAAAGCAATCATAATCGCCATGCCTGCCGCCATCGACGCATTCATATCCGCCATCAGCACGCCCGGAATCGCCGGTCTGCCCTCGGCCTCGCCGCTCATCGCTGTGATGCCTGCTAGGCTCACATAACCGATATCATGATCAGCCTGCTTCGCCAACGGCCCCTTTTTGCCATAGCCTGTCAGTGAGCAGTAAATAATGCGCGGATTGACAACCTTCGCTGCGCTGTAATCAATTCCCAGCTTACTCAGCACACCGGGGCGGTAGCTTTCCACCACCACGTCTGCCGTCTTCACCAAGGACAAAAAGGCCTTGCGTCCGGCCTCACTCTTCAGGTCCAGCACGACGCTCTTCTTGTTGCGGTTCAGCTGCAGATGCCAATAGCCAAAATCCTTGAGGAACGGCGGAAAGCTGCGTGCATAATCGCCGCGCCCCGGCTCCTCAATCTTGATAACCTCGGCACCAAAATCCGCCAGCAGCATCGTGCAATACGGTCCCGGCAAAAGCCTCGACAAATCTAAAATGCGAATACCCTCCAACGCCTGCATAACTAAGACCTCCCAACGTTTTTTTGCTTAGTCTCAGTTTACTACTGTTAGAGGGAATTCGCAACCTTATTTATTTTTTCCAATAGACAGCCTCCCGCGCAAAGCAAAAGGCCGCACTTGCGTGCGGCCCTTGCTGCTACGTGATGTGGTTGGTCACCACGCAGCGGGGAATGATGTTATAGGAAAAATTAGAGAAAGCTGATTAAATATTATTGGAAGTGCTTAGCCTGAGTTGCGTCTGCAGCTGCCTTCGCATTATCTGCGCTTACCTGTGCCTGACGCGCCAGTTTTGCTGCATATTCAGCACGCTCCTGCGCTTCCTTAGCAAGCTTAGCTGCTGCCTGATATTTTTCGGCTGCTGCTAGCTCTTTTTTAGCCTGAGCTTCACGCTGCTCGTCGAGCAGCTTCTGCGGGGACTTGTGACCGAAGCGCCAGGTTGCACCGATGCCGCCCATGGTCTCGCCGCCGGCAGTAGACAGGCTTACGTTGATCATAAAGTTCTTGTTCGGGTAATGGAAGAAGCCCATTGCCACGCCGGTTTCACCCTTGTATTGGCCGAGGCCGATGCTGAACTCGCTCGGAGCCTGCGGATCATAGCCGATGCTCTTCAGAGAAGCGATTGCTGCTGCCATAGCGCCAACCTTATCAACGCGGTTGTTTACATCGTCAATGCGGTTGTCAAGACGGGCAACCTCTTCGCGGCGGATGCCTGCTTCAGCATTGATGCCGCCGACTGCGGTCTGGTTGTTCTTGTACTCGTCGCGAGCTTTGAGTTCGCCATCAAGATTATTGAGAGAACCAAGGTCAGAGAGATGAACCTCTTGACCAGGAGTTGCAGTATTTCTGTTATTCTTAACAGTTACGTCACCCTTAGCAATGTTCACTTCATCGTGACCTGTTTGTTCAAACTTCACACCATCAGCAGTAAGCTCTTGCTTCATCGTAACAGTACCGTTGGTTACTACGCCACCGATAGAGGTTGCTTTTTGCGTAGCGGTGGAAGTATTGGTGCCGTCGGTAACTACGTTAGTGTTGCCTTGAGCATTAACGGTATTAGTTGTTTCATTAGCACCGTCTTTAGCATGAGTAAACGTACCTTCTGCATTAGTTTGGAAGGTAGCTTCTTTGCCAGTTGCAGCGTCTTTAATGTTGCTCGTGATAGAGCCGTCGCCGCCGAGAGCGATAGTGCCAGTACCTGCACCAGCAGCTGTACCGCTGCCAGTAATTACTAATTGATCAGTGGTAAGCTTGCCGGTAGTGATTTCGTTGCCGTTGATGGTAGTAGTAGTTACACCACCAGGTCTAACAGCAGAAGAACCATTATCAAATACAGTGCCGGCATCAGTAGTGGTTACAGTCTGCGTACCGCCCTTGATTTCAACTTGTCCATCAGTTGCGGTTACAGCAGCATTCGCGCCAACAGCCATTGCTGCTTTGCCGTCTGCTACGGAGACATTAGAGTTTGCAGTGCCAGCATAATTCATGCTTGCACCAGTGGTATCGGTCTGCAAGGTAGTGTTGCCAACGTTATTAGTGAAAGCACCTTTGTCTGCACCAGAACCGCCTTTTACTGTAAAGTTGCCGCCTGCTGCGGAGAAGTTACCTTGCTTATCCATGGACAGGTTGCTGCCATGCGGAGTGCCATTGCTGTCCAAAATATCTTCGCCAAGATTGATACGTTCAACATTCAGCGTATCAGTAGTAATCGTACCGCCGTTGATAGTAGTAACCTTGCCACCCTTTTCGCCAGCAGCACCAGTGAAGGTTGCGCCGCCTGCGGTCAGAGCAGTGGAGTTAGTGCCATCGTTCAGCGTCAGGCTGCTGCCGTTGAGTACGCCAGTATCTCCGGTAGCTTTAGTGGAAGTAATGCTGCTGCCGTTGATCAGCGTATTGTTCATGCCGTTGCTGAAGGTCGTGCCATTGCTATTAGTCGTAATCGTCATGCCGGCAGCTGCGTCAACGATTTCGGTAGCCTTCAAGCTTCTGCTTGCATTAGCGCCAACCTTGTCAACGATAGACTGCTCAGTAGCGCTGTTGGTCATTACACGAGTAACGTCAGTGCCAAGGGCAGATTTAATAGTATCCTTATTTATAACAATGCTATTTGCAGTGCCATAGCCCATGGTTGCTGCATTAGCATCAGCCATAAAGCCGGCGCCTACAGAAGGTGTTGTACCAACTACGCCAATAGAGATACCGTTCTCGCCCATATCTATAATATTTTGGTTGCCATTAATAGCATTAGTATAATTTGCTTTGATGCCGGATTTGCTTGTTTCCAGCTTGGTTTCATAGCTGTAGCCGCCTGCAGTACCGCTAATCTTATTCGTCAGCTGGCCTTCCTTATCGACTGCAAAGGCGCCGCGTGCTACGCTCATGCTGCCATCGCTGCCTTTAATATTGATAGTAGCGCCAGTGCCGTCCTTCATCTCGTTGCGCAGAATAATATCTTCAACATCTAAGGTCTTGGTAGTAATCTTCGCACCTTCGATAGTTGTCGTTCCGCCATTAGCGGCAATATCAACCTTACCGCCATTTACAGTAGTATAGTTACCGCTTGTGCTGTCACCAAAGGTTGCCTGACCGCCAACATGCAGATTCTTACTAGTATTAATACCAGTATTATCAAGTTTATTTACACCGCCGATAGTAGCAGCTTTTGCTGTCAGACCATTGCTGTCAAGATAGTTAGAACCGTTAACCTTAAACGATTTACCTGTTACATCGCCGTCATCATCAACGTTGAAGCCAGTGCTGCTCAGTGCCAGCGAGTTGCCGCCGATAGTCACGGCAGTTGCACCAGAGCCAATAGTCAGACCGCTCGCAGTATTGCCTGCAACAGCAACACCGTCAATAGCTTTCACGCCAGTAATCGCGCCATTCTTATCAACAGTAATGCCAGCAACGCCAACGGAGCCATCAGAATTATTGCTGGTGATAGACGCACCATCAAGCGTCAGATTATCAATAACAGCCTGATCAGCCTTCAATCCATTGCTATCAAGCAGATTGTGATCATTAACCTTCAAGACTGCACCTTGAATTGTGCCAGTTGCTGTCAGGTTATTGATGCCGCTTACATTATTAGCTACAAAGCCCACGCCTGCGATAGTACCGGCGGTCGCATTAATATCATTTGCAGTAATCTTGCCACCAGTTGCTGTGAAGCCGGCGCCATCGGTAATTTCCTTACCCTTAACAGTGCCTGCATTCATGCTTGCACCAGCACCGTCAGTAACAGTTGTACCTGTAATAGTAGTGCCTGTAATTGCATTTGCCCCTACATTTCCACCACTCAAGGTTACATTATTAAAATGAGTTGCATCAATAGTTGCACCATTAAACGTAGTCGCAGTAATAGCTGCACCATTAAAGCTTGCACCTGTTACAGCACCGTTTACACCTAAGGTTCCGGTAATCTCAGCATTACCATTAACCTTCAAGCCTTTGGATTCAATATTACCATTAGTAATAAAGCCATTATTAACGGTCAACGACTCTGTAGTTATAGCTTTTACACCGGTAATAGTACCATCATTAGCAATTTCTACAGCACCAATTTTCGCACTAGCTGAAGTAATCTTGCCTTTGCTTACAACATTACCAGTAGCTGCATCAACAGTAAATTGATCGGCATCACCAACAGAGAAATTACCTTTGGATTTGAACGTTCCGCCAACAGTAGTGTTGCCAGTTGCACCCTCAACAGTGAACTTGCCATCAGCTGCACTTAAGCCGCCTTTAGCAGTTACGCTGCCATCAGCAGTAATGTCACCGCCATTAATCACAGTCTGCGAGCCCGCAGCAGTACCAAAGGTTGCTTTTTTATCTACCTGCAGCTCATCTTTCAAAGTTGCTTTACCAGTTACGTCGAGAGTGCTGCCTAAGGTTGCTGCGCCAGTTACGCCAAGCGTACCGCCAACAGCTGCATTGCCAGTTACGTCGAGCTTGCCGCCAACAGCTGCATCACCATTTGCACTGAGCTTACCGTCAACAGTAACATCCTTACCTTTGATATCGCCGGTTGTCGTTACGTTGCCCTGATCATCAACGCCAAACTCGCCATTAGCGCCTTTAATTTTACCATCTTTACCGTCAATAGCTGCTTTAGCTCCAGCAAAATCATGGCCGCCAGCATAGAAGCCATCGGTATCATAAGCACTAGAGGAAGTACCGATGATAATTTTACCATCAGTGCCCAATTTGATTTGATTTTTCGAATCGCCTTTATTAAGATAAATTCCGTCAGACTCAAATTGCAAGTTATCATTAATGCTTGTTACGCCACTAACTTTGCCCTGATCTAACTTCACGCCGCCAACTACAGAACCATTACCAGCTTGAATAACCGGTTTGCCATCTACGATATTTATCTTATCATGCTCATCATATACCATGCTGTTAAGAGCTGCTAAACCTTCACGAGTCAGTGTTGCTTGCGCAGAAGTGTGATTATCAAATTCTTCCTCGAGAACCAGCTCTTTAGCTCTTACCTTTTTATCAGCAAGCCTTACGCCACCAGCATGAGTAATACCATCTATATAAGTTGCATCGCTAGATGTAACCATAGTGTCTTTAGCAACTCTAATATTTTGTGTCTTATTCTGCAACTCATTTACAGCAGCATCATTGGAAGCTTTGTAAGCTCCAAAGGTAGATGTGTCTAATTTAGTATCAATTTTAGTGTTAATTGTACTAACTTCATTAGCCATATCACTTCTTATGTTAGTATTAACAGTATCGATTTTTCCATCTAAAGAATTAATGTTAGCTTTATTACTTGCAATATTAGTTGTATTATTATTAATTGTTTCACCAACATCAGAAACCGGATTTGTTCCTGTCAGCTTCAAGCTGGAAGCTGTAATTGCGCCAGTCGTATTAATATCATTATTACTGAACTTAACGCCACCAACAGTAACTCCGCTACCGCCGGTTGCTTCACTAATTGTATTTGCAAGAATCCCAGCATTAAATTTAGATTGACCCTCGAAAGTAGCTGCACCAGAAAATTTTGTTGCACCTCCAAATTCAGATGCTCCACTCAAAGTAATTGATGTGCCGCTTATCTTACCACTGTCACCAATAGTCACACCACCTACTTCAAGCTCTGTAATTTTGGGATTAGAAGAACCAGGCACAGTAGAAGAATTAGAAGAGGTAGTTACATTAGCACCTTCTTTATACAACGTATCCGCCGCAGCATACACCGGATTAAGACCGCTGTACCCCCCCGCGAGAATTGCGCACGTTACGGCGAGAGCCAACGCCTTCACATTACTTTTTTTCCTAGTCATGAACATCATCCTCCTTTAAATAAAAGCCCAAAATATAAAAGGATCAACTAATCTTGACACGACCAGTCCGTTCCTGCTAAAACGAAGGCACCACCTTCGAAAGAGATCTGCGTGCAGGCTATCTGCTGGCTGCGTCCAGAGATTTGCTTTAGCTACCGTAATTATCTCACAAATTTTACCAAAAACAACGCTTCACATCGTAAAGCGCAAGTTTTAATCGTAAACCGCAAATTGGAAGCTTTCCTGCCACAAATTTGGGGCAAAAAGTGTAATATGCGTTACAAAAGCTTTGTAAGGAGAGGTTAAAAGGGAACAAAAAAGCAGTACTCACAGCGCTCGGAAAAACCAAGCGCCATAGGTACTGCTAAAAGCCTAATTACAATCAGGCACTTTTACCATTTTCCCACAGCTCATCACAGCTTAAATCAAGATCGTCATTCCAGCTAATGCCATAGCCACCAGCATCAACCTTTACTAAAGAGAATAAATTGGTAGTATATTGCAGTGCTCTGAAAGGCTGCCAGATTTCAAAAAGTGGTTTAACATCATAATACTTGCAAATACCATTGATGAAATAGATTTTTAAAATGTAATCAGGTAACGCTTTTACATTTTTTACTTTATGAAACATTGCTGCCCCTCCTTAGCTCAATACTAACGACGTAAGTCGAGAGGTCCTGCTTATATAGTTGTAAATGTTGAATTATTAGTTTTCTACACGTTTTCACGTATAGTACCATTCTCACAGCTTTATACAGCCTGCATTTCAGCTTGAATCCTTTTGATAGTGTCTAAAGGCAGCTCTGTATCCTCTGCAATCTCGGCAAGCGAGCTTTTACCGCGTCTGAGCATACGCTTAACAGTAGCAAATTTTTCATTAGCCTCGCCCTTTGCCTCACCTTCGGCTAAACCTTCGGCTAACCCCTTAGCCAAGCCCTTAGCTTCGCCTTCAGCATAAGCCTCATAACGATTATCCTGTACATAAGTTTCTAAAGACATATACTCCAACCTCGCTTTCTGATCAGACTTAATATGGAAAATTTCCTTGTCAATTTCTTTAGTAAAATCACTGGTGACATTGTGTTGATTAACATACTCAAAAAAGCTCTTGATATCAGGCGAAATGTTTCCGTGCGTACCAGTAGTGTTGAGCAGGATGATGGTCGTTTCGTCCGGAAATTCCAGCTCCGGTGTTTCCAAGCAACATTTTTTGAAGGTATAGATATAATTGCCTTCTCCGAAAAAATCAAAAGCACAAATAAAGATGATGTAGGTAGCAGGCAAGAGGTCGAAATTCTGACCTTTTTGCAGAGCGTCTACGTCCAGCATAGCCTGATAGTAGCGTGTGCGCTTTGGCAGCACGTGCTGCCCCGTTTGTGGATTAGTGGTGTTTTTTACCTGCATTTCCAGATTATAATGCGTGTGCTTTTCATCAGCGACGATAACATCAAGACGTACACCACGGCTGTCATAGAAAACATCAATAGTCTTTTCGATTTCCGGATAAGAAATCTCTGCAATCGGTGCTTGCAAAACCTCCTCAAGCAGGTGCTTGCAGATGCGCGGATTACGCATAACCTTTTTGAAAAGAAAATCATGACCGATAGTCAGGTCATCAAATTTTGGCGATAACATTGCCATAGAGTTTTCCCCCTTTAATTATAATATCTGACTCAACAAAATACAACTATAAGCAAAAAACAAAAAAGCAGTACACACAGCGCTCGGATAATCCGAGCACCGCAGGTACTGCTAAAAGCCATTGTTACACCAATAGCTTAATACTAACGACGTAAGCCGTCAGGTCCTACTTATATAGTTGTAAATGTTGAATTATTAGTTTTCTACACGTTTTCACGTATAGTACCATTCTCACAGCTTTATACAGCCTGCATTTCAGCTTGAATCCTTTTGATAGTATCTAAAGGCAGCTCTGTATCCTCTGCGATCTCGGCAAGAGAGCTTTTACCGCGTCTGAGCATACGCTTAACAGTAGCAAATTTTTCGTTAGCCTCGCCTTCGGCTAAACCCTGAGCTACACCTTTAGCCAATCCCTTAGCCTCGCCTTCGGCTAAACCCTGAGCTACACCTTTAGCCAAGCCCTTAGCCTCGCCTTCAGCGTAAGCTTCATAACGATTATCCTGTACATAAGTTTCTAAAGACATATACTCCAACCTCGCTTTCTGATCAGATTTGATGTGGAAAATTTCCTTGTCGATTTGTTTTGTAAAATCACTGGTGACAGTGTGTTGATTAACATAATCAAAAAAGCTCTTGATATCAGGCGAAATGTTTCCGTGCGTACCAGTGGTGTTGAGAAGAATAATCGTCGTTTCGTCCGGAAATTCCAGCTCAGACGTTTCCAAGCAACGCTTTTTGAAGGTGTAAATATAATTGCCTTTTCCGAAGAAATCAAAAGCACAGATAAAGATGATATACGTAGCTGGCAGCAGGTCGAAATTCTGCCCTTTTTGCAAAGCATCTACGTCCAGCATAGCCTGATAGTAGCGTGTACGCTTCGGCAGCACGTGCTGGCCTGTTTTCGGATTAGTTGTGTTCTTCACCTGCATTTCCAGATTGTAATGCGTGTGCTTTTCGTCAGCGACGATAACATCAAGACGTACCCCACGGCTGTCATAGAAAACATCAATAGTCTTTTCGATTTCCGGATACGAAATCTCTGCAATCGGTGCTTGCAGCACTTCTTCAAGCAAGTGCTTACAGATACGCGGATTACGCATAACCTTTTTGAAAAGAAAATCATGACCGATAGTCAGGTCATCAAATTTTGGCGATAACATTGCCATAGAGTTTTCCCCCTTTAATTATAATATCTGACTCAACAAAATACAACTATAAGCAAAAAACAAAAAAGCAGTACACACAGCGCTCGGATAATCCGAGCACCGCAGGTACTGCTAAAAGCCATTGTTACACCAATAGCTTAATACTAACGACGTAAGCCGTCAGGTCCTACTTATATAGTTGTAAATGTTGAATCTATAGCTAAGTATATAGGACAAGTACAGAAAAGTCAAGTAAAATTCTGAAAATATATATGTGCTCCACCGTCAGCGCTGCGACGCCAGTTCCCCACACTCTGTAACTATCTTTACACCCTCACCCCCATTTGCAGAAAAATATTTTTTTCTGCTTTACTTCTTCCGCAAAAAACAGTATTATTAAAGCAAGAGATCTGCACTTTCTATTTATTTGGAGGTTTTACAATGAAAAAATTAGTTTTGTTATTAACCACACTCTTCACTCTTGCTTTCGCTTGCAATGCCTTCGCTGCTGACGGCGGCGACTTAAATAAAGAACAAAAAACCGCGGACAAAATCGTTGCTTCCCTCAATGCGGACGCAGCCACCGCTTATGCCGGCTTTGCCTCTAGCCTAAGTCCTGAGCTCGACAAAAACATGGGCGCAAAGGGCTTCGCTACTATCCAAAAGCAGGTTAAGGAGCAGCTTGGCACAATGAAAACCCTGAAATTCGTCAACTTCCGCCGCTTTGATGATGGCGACGTTGTAGAATATGTTGGCAGCTTCAGCAAAGAAAAAACTGTCATTGTCCGCTTCATTTTCGACAAGAGCTTAAAGCTCAACACCCTGAGCTTCATTCCTGTCAAAGAACAGGCTCCTGCAGAAAAGAAATAACCGGCTATGAAGCGTAAGCTGATTTTTCTTCTGTGCCTGCTGCTGCTCTGCTTCGCAAGCGCTGCCGCAGCGCAAAATCTGGAGAAGCTCGGCAGCACGACGAGCGGCGACCTGTATATCGACAAGGATAATATCCAGCCCCTGACTCATGACGGCAAACTGTTTCTCTTGGTGCAGGCAGAGCTTCATTACAACGAGGAAACCCTGCCCAAGCTGCAGTCTCTGCGTCCTGAGCTGCGCACCGCTGTCGAGGTCACGCAGATTTATATGTATAACAACGACGGCACGCAATATGCGCTGCTCAAAAGCCTGTACACCGACAAGGACGACCAGGTTGTCTACAGCGTCGACGGCACGCCTGAGCTGAAGCCTGTGCAAAGCAGGCTGCAAATGCTGCTTTACGAAAAGGCGCTCTCTCAGCTCGAGGAGCAAAAGCGCATTGCGGATATGCTGAAGCGCAAATATTAACAAACAAAAAACAAAGGACTTTCGCCCTAGGCATTACGCCTGAACGAAAGTCCTTTTTTATATGCCGTTTAGTCCTCCATCAGCCAGTCAATATACGCGCCGCGCACCGCTGCGCCGTCGCGCACGCGGATTGGCGCCTTAAAGCCGTTGCTCATCAGGAAAAACTTGTTGTCCATATGCTTCACATGCTGCATATTAATCAGCACGCCGCGATAGGTCATAAGAAAATACTTCTGCGTCAGCTTTTCGCTGATTTTGTTAATCGAGCTGTAGACCTTATAGGTCTGCGCCAGCGTATGAATAAAGCAATATTTATCCTGCACCTCGACGACCACGATATCCTTCGGCCTGATGCGCACAGGAGCAGCGACTGTGTCCAAAACGATATATTCCTCTCGGTCCAGCAGCCCGCAGCATTTGAGCGCCTTTTCCAGCTGCTCGCTTTGCAGCGGCTTGAGCAGATAGTAGGAGGCCGCCAGCTCATAGCTTTCATTGGCAAATTCGTTGCTCGTGGTCAAAAACACCAGCTTGAAGCCAAAGCCCTGCTTCCTCAGCCTGCGCACCAGCTCCACGCCCGTCCCCTGCGCCAGAAAGATATCCATAATCACCAGCTGTGCATCGTTATGCAGCAAATACTCATAGCACTGCTCACCGTCGGTGAACAGCTTCAGCTCCAGCGGCAAATCATACTTCTGGCACAGCTCCTGCAGCATGGGTGTCAAGTTTTCCAACCATAAAACCTCATCATCACAAGCTACAACACGCATACTCTCACTCTTTCTCTAAAATCCCTATAAAATTTTTTATTTTGCCATTCTGTAGATATTTTCCATATCCTCAAGCTGCAGCACCTTGAACTGGCCGATGGTGCGCGTCTGCATGAAGCTGCACTTATAGGCCAGCGTCTTGATTTCTTCCTCGCTGAGCGTTTTGCCGATGAGGTCATGGATATTCGTCGGCATGCCGATATGACGGAAGAAGCTTTCCATCGCCGCAATGCCCTCCAGCGCCGTGGCCTCCGGATTGCGGAAGTTATAAGGGATATTGAACACATTCGCTGCCAGCTGCGCAAAGCGTCCCACGTTCTCCTTGTACACATAGCGTGCCCAGCTGCCCCACACTGCCGCCAGACCGGCGCCGTGCGCCACGCCGAACATTGCGCTCAGCTCATGCTCGAGCTGGTGGCACGACCAATCGCCAAAGCTTCTGTCGCCTGTTGTATCGTTATGCGAAAGCGTGCCGCTCCACATAATCTCGGCGCGTGCATCATAATTCTCCGGCTCTCTGAGCGCGATTTTTGCGTTGCGCATAACGTTGCGCAGCAGCGTTTCTGCGATACCGTCGATAAGCGCCAGCTGCTGCGTCGACGGTGCGGTGAAGTAGCGCTCCAGCGTATGCACCATAATATCCGTGCAGCCGCTCGCCGTCTGGTAGGCAGGCAGCGTATAGGTCAGCTCAGGATTCATAATCGCGAATTTGCAATAGCCATAATCAGTCGACAGGCCGCGCTTCAGCCAGCCGTCCTCGTTCGTCACTACGCTGCAGTTGCTCATCTCGCTGCCGGCTGCCGCAATCGTCAGCACCGCGCCCAGGGGTGCGCAGGCAGCCACGTCACGCTTACGCGCATAAAAATCCCAAACCTCTCCGGCGTTCGCCAAGCCATAGCCGATGCCCTTAGCGCTGTCGATAACGCTGCCGCCGCCAACTGCGAGGATAAAATCCACGTTCTGCTCACGGCACAGCTTGATGCCCTCGTGAATCAGACCCAGCTCAGGATTCGGAACCACGCCGCCCAGCAGCACATATTCCAGTCCTGCCTCTTCAAGGCTGGCGCACACGCGGTCTAATAAGCCGCTCTTTTTCGCACTCTGTCCGCCAAAATGCACGAGCACCTTATGTGCTCCGTAATATTTACACCAGCGTCCTGCCTGGGACTCTGTGTCCTTGCCAAAAATTACCTGTGTAGGTGCATGTACCTGAAATCTATCCATAATGCTTACCTCCAAAAGATTATTCAACTATATTTTAGCACAAACGTTCTAAGAGCGCCATTAATTTATGAATATCCATCGGCTTAGATAAATGCGCATTCATGCCTGCCGCCAGACAGCGCTCCACGTCCTCTGCGAAGGCATCCGCAGTCATCGCGATAATCGGCAGCGTTGCATCCGCACGCGCCAAGGCTCTTATAGCCCGCGTCGCCTCGTAGCCATTCATCACCGGCATGCGCACATCCATCAGCACAGCATCATAATAGCCATTGGGAGCTGCGCTAAATTTTTCCACGCACAGCTGCCCGTTTTCGGCAGTCTCGACAGTAACGTCCTGCCGCGACAGCAGTGCCACAGCAATCTCTCTGTTGAGCGCATTGTCCTCAGCCAGTAGCACACGCAAAGCGTGCTGCGGCTGCGCTGCGTCAGCCTCCTGAGCTTCGGCCTGCTCCTGCTCGGCACGCTCCACGTCGAGCAGCACCGTGAACTCCGTGCCCACGTTCGGCTCACTCTTTATGCTGATTTTTCCTCCCATAGCGTCGACGATATACTTGGTAATCGCCATGCCCAGGCCGCTGCCCTCCGTCTTTTGCACGCGCAGACTATCCTCACGCGAGAAGGATTCAAAAATATGGCGTACATACTCGTCCTTCATGCCGATGCCGTTATCCTGCACGACAAAGGCCAGATGCACATAGCCTGGGCCCTTCGCTGACGGTGACTCCTTAATCGTGAAGTCGACAGCGCCGCCCTCAGACGTATATTTCACGGCATTGCCCAAAATATTCAGCAGCACCTGACGCAACCGCAGGCTGTCGCTATAAACAGCAACGCAGGCCAGCTGCTCCATATGCACGGTCAGGCTCTGCTTCTTCGCTTCTGCCTGCATCTGCATCGTGGCGACAATATCCTCCGCCAGCCGCGACAGCGAAACAAGCTCACGGTTCACGCTCATCCTGCCTGCTTCAATCCTCGACATATCCAGCACGTTGTTAATCAAGTCTAAAAGATGCTTGCCGCTGATGCTGATTTTCTTCAGGCAGCCTTCAACCTCTGCCCTGTTATCAATATTATCAAGCGCAAGCTCCGTCATGCCCAGGACAGCATTCATCGGCGTGCGGATGTCATGGCTCATATTCGACAAAAAGTCGCTCTTCGCCCTGTTCGCCTGCTCTGCCGCCGCCAAGGCCTGCTCAATCGCCTGCTTGCTGCGCACCTCATCTGCGACGGAATCCGTCACGTCCATGCGCACCACGCAGATGCGTCCCAAGCGCAAATCCACAGGCGCCAGCGTCAGCTTCTTGACCTTGATAACATCGCTGTCAGCACGCTTGCGTACGCGGTAGCTGAAGCTGTAGCGGCCCTTCCTCTGCAGCTGCTCCAGAATATACTCCTTATCGCGCAGCTTCAGCCATAGTTCTCTGTCCGCAGGCAGCACATGCTCCTGCGCAACCTTATGTATATGCTCATTAAAAGCAAACTTTCGTCCGATCAGCGCTTTATGATTATTCTCGGCATAAAGCAGCTTATATCTTTCATGAATAAGATCAAGATCGACAACGCGGTCAGTGCCCAGCGCCAGCATCTTGTCGATAATCCTTTTCTTAATCGTCTTTTCCGTAACATCCGTCAGAAACAGTACGGCCATCACGTCCTTGCTGTCAGGATCCTGCAGCAAAGAGATTTTGAACTGTCCATAACGGCCGCATTCCTCAATCGGGCTGCTCACGAAATAAACATGCTTCAGCTCTCTTTCGCCACGCTCAAAGGCCTGCTGCAAGGACGCAGCCTTGGCAGCTTGCACAAACTCCGTGCGCTCGCCCTCATCAACAATAAACTGGCTGATGAAATCAATAAAATCATCATAGACATCGCCCACGATGGCTTTAAGGTCACGATGACGGTCATTGTCCGCATCCAAAAGCAGATTCTTTGTAGCATTGCAGCGGCAAACTAGCAGCTCGTTCTTGCCTACACAGCTGCAATAGCTGTTGAACATGCGGTGGAACTGCTGGCGCAGCGCCCGCTTCTCCTGCACCTCTGCCGTAATATCGCGCACCGAGCAGAAATTGCTGTACAGACCATCATCACGCTTTACGGAGCTGATATAATTGCGCACCCAAAAATAGCTGCCATCAGCACGCAGCAGACGATAAATAAATTCGCCGCACTCATTTTGCGTTTGAGCATATTCCTGCAGCTCCTTCGCCAGCCGCAGCCTGTCCTCCAGATGCACGCCGGCCATAGCATCATGCTTATACAGCTCACGCATCTCCTCCGGCGTCATCCCGCACAAGGATGCAAAGCCGTCAGAAATAAACTCCGGTACCCAGCTTCCCTGTGCAGTAAAGTTCACCACAGCCAGGCCGCCGCTCTGTTTATTAGCGCCCGGCTGCCTGTTGTCCTCGTACAGCACCTCCTTGATGCCGCTCTTTTCATAATGCTCCACCTGCACAATTTCGGTTATATCCTGATGCATGCCATAAATACGCGTACACTCAGTGCAGCTCGTATCCTGCATACCGCTGCAGCGGATGCACAGCAGTCCCTTCACTGGATGGCGCCACAGATAATCTATCTTGCAGCTGATGCCCGAAAGCATCCTGCTTAAATAATCGCTGGTACGCTTCTTCTCGTACTCAGGAATCCGCTGCTCCCAAAAGCTGAAGGCCTCCTCCGGCGCCAAATCCTTCGGCATGCCCATCATATTCCAAAATATATCGTCAGCATATAAGCAAGGCCTTTGCTGCTCATGAATCTCTATACACCATCTGCCGACATTGAACTGCTGCAGCATAAAATCGGCAGCCGCAATTTTTTCCAGATCCCGCTTCATATAATCCACCTTGTTTCTGTTTCCCCTATGCGCAAAGCATTTAGAAACTTCTATCATAATACTAGCAAACTATCTTTAGTAACGCAAGCGATTTATTTAATTAAATTTTTTTCTTCCATATACAAAAAGACCGCCGCCGCTGCAGAAGCAAATCCACAGCAGGCGACAGTCTTTTTTATATTTTTACCTTATGCCAATATTAGTACAGCAGCTTGTTGGCAATAACCAGACGTTGAATTTGGTTGGTGCCTTCATAAATCTGCATGATTTTTGCATCGCGCATCATCTTCTCTACCGGATACTCCTTGGTGTAGCCGTAGCCGCCCATAACCTGAACAGCGTCGGTGGTTACCTGCATAGCAGTATCAGCAGCATAGCATTTAGCCATAGCAGCCTCTTTGGAGAATTCCATGCCCTGGTCACGCATCCAGCAAGCCTTTTGCACCAGAAGGCGAGCAGTTTCAACCTTCATAGCCATGTCTGCCAGCATGCCTTGAACCATTTGGAAGGAAGCAATCGGCTGACCGAATTGACGGCGCTCCTTAGCATATTTAACAGCGCAGTCCAGAGCAGCCTGAGCGATACCAACGGAAACAGCGCCAACGAAAGGACGAGCGCTGTCCAGAGTGTTCATAGCAATACGGAAGCCTTCACCCTCACGGCCTACGCGATAGGATTCGGGGATAACAACGTCTTGCAGCACCAGCTCGGTAGTATTGGAGGGACGGATGCCCATTTTATTTTCTTTCTTGCCAACGGAGAAGCCCGGGGTGTCTTTCGGAACGATGAAAGCAGTCAAGCCGCGGATACCGCCGGTTTTACGGGTGTTAGCGAATACCAGGAAGATTTCTGCCAGGCCGCCATTGGTGATGAACATTTTGGTGCCGTTCAGGGTGTAGGTGCCCTCTTCCTTGTTGTGTACAGCGCGGGTAGAAACGCCGCCTGCATCACTGCCGGCGCCGGGCTCGGTCAGAGCGAAGGCAGCCAGGCCGCCATTGTTCAGAATGTCGCAGTACATTTTCTTCTGCTCGTCAGTGCCAGCCAGCAGTACAGGTACAGTTGCCAGGCTGTTAGCAGCCAGAGATGTTGCTACGCCGGCGCAGCCCTTGCCCAGCTCTTCATAGATAGCAGCAACAGCAATGCTGTCCAGACCAGGACCGTCCAGCTCTTCCGGAACGATAACGTTCAGCAGGCCCATTTCGTTAGCCTTTTCAATCAGGCCCTCACGCATATGGTTTTCTGCGTCCATCTCAGCAGCATACGGGGTGATTTCCTTCTCAACGAATTCTCTCACCATTTCTTGTAATTCTAATTGTTCCTCGTTTAATGCAAACTCCATCATATCCTCCTTGATATCACGCGGTGATTCCGCTTTTTTCCCTTCCAATTATCACGTGACGAAAGCTCACCATTTGGCGGGTATTTCTTTAAATCTGTCAACAATAAACATAGTCGTTAATATTGTGCCAATCAAATGCTTGTCGCTGTCTGTCAGCTCAGCCTCAATAACCATCGTGGAATGTCCATGATGCTTAATACTGCTATGCACATAAAGCGTTGTCGGCTCATGCACGCCCTTAATAAAGTTCATACTGAAATTCAGAGTCGCCACAGCAGCACCAACGCTCGCTCCGGTAACGCCCAGCACCGAATCTGCCAGCGCCAGCATCACGCCTCCATGACAGATATCGCGATGATTAAAATGCTTCGCAGGGTCCAGCTTTATGCTCACAACTACATGACCGCACTTAATCTCATCAATATGCACACCAAAGGTGTTCATAAAATGATTTTCAGTATACATAGAGCGAATATAGGCCGGAACATCCTTGACCAGTTCCACAGACTTCATCGCCTTTCTTCGGACAGCAAAAAATAAACTGTCAATTTATCTAGATTATTTTACCACAAAAACCGCGTTAACTCAACAGTTTCATGCAAAAAAACAAGCTGGAGCGAAAGTTTCATGCGCTTTCGCTCCAGTGTTAGTCTAACTTTTTATTTTTTAATCAATAATGTTCTGCTTATAGTCGTGGTAGAGAACCTTAAGCTCTTCCATCGTCTTGCCCATTTCAATCTTCAGGTCAGAAGCTGTATCATAGTCATTCTCAGCGATAGCCTTGCGGATAGCAGTGAAAATGCTCTTCTCCTCAAAGGAATCCTTCGCCAGCTTAGCACGCAGCTGCTGGATTTTGCGCCACATAGCAAGGTCGCAGTCCGTACAGGTTTCCTGATTGTGCAGACGCTTCATTTCGATAACAGCCTGATAATTCTCCGGAATCAGACGAGTCAAAAGCTCGGTTTTCCAACGAATCAGTGCGCCCTGCATGAAGGAATCGATATATTCCTTTTTGAGGATGTTGCCCTGCGTGAGCACAGCAACCTTTTCCGGATATTTTTCGAAGGCACAGAGGTTTTCCCAAACTGTAGCAGGCGGTTCGCCGAACAGCTTGCTGCGTTCCTCAGCGCTGAAATCCTCGAATACGTCTTCTTCAGTACGATATTGACGCTCCTTCTCCAGATAGAAGCCTTCCTCGCCAGCCTTCTTGGAAATTTCTTTTTCCAGCGCCTTCAAATCCTTGCCGGATTCTACGCAAGCCTTGATGCCGTCGAGGCAGGACAGATAGAAGGCAGCAATAGCGATATAGGTATTGGTGTACGGATTGGGAGAACGCATTTCAATACGCGTAGCCTTATCGTTGTCCAGGTCGCGGATCAGACCTGCCAGAATGGTTCTATTACGAGACGGATTATCCGGACTCATGCCCAGGCTCGTTACGATGCAGACAGGGGCTTCAAAGCCAGGCTTCAGACGGTTCAGCGAGTCAATCGTGCAGGAGATAAACGGATTGGTTACCTCGTAGTTTTTCAGCAGGCCCATCATAGCGCCGTAGCCGACAGCAGACAGGAAGTCCTTATGCATATCCTTCGGCGAGAACAGGTTGACGATTTTGCCGTTTTTCATTTTTGCAGCAATGCCGACATGCGTATGCTCGCCGCTGCCTGCAACGCCCGGAATCGGTTTAGCCTGGAAGGAAACCTCAAGGCCGTTCATACGGAAAATTTCCTTAACGATGATACGTGCCAGCAGCTCGTTATCTGCAGTCTGCACGCCGCTGCTGAACTTCCAGTCAACCTCCAGCTGCTCCATAACGTGCGTCATATGGCCTGCGCCGTCAATCTGACCCTTAACGCCGCCGCATTCCTTATGGCCCATCTCCGGCTCCAGACCGTACAGCTCCAGAGTTTGAATCGTCTGCTCCAAAGCAGTGCGGACATTGCCGCGGGTGCGCTGCCAATATTGCTCCTGCATAACCTGAGAAGAGCTCAAGGCCTCCAGCGGAGCGTCCTCACGCGGAGTCTTTACCCAAAATTCCAGCTCGGTTGCGCTCGTGAAGAGCAGCTTTTCGATTTCAGCGGGGTTCACATGCTCCAGACCGGGAATCACCGGATGCTTAGCAAACAGGTCCAGCATTTCTTTTTCTACATATTCCAGAGTATCATTCAGAATAGAACGGGAATCAACATGATTACCATTATGAATTAAATAGCAGGGGATGCGCAGCGTACCGATCATGCGGCCGCTTTCCGGATCAAAATGCTCGTAGTTATAATCAATAAACCAGTTGACAGTTTTGTCCACCTGCATATCAACACGCGCATCATTCAGCGTCGCAATACCGGTCAGCACAACAGAAGAGCCGTCGGTCTGTGCAGCGCTGCCTGCCAGGAAGCCGTCAATATCCTCCAGGAAAATTTTCATCGGAATTTTTTCATCAGTATCGTTACCGGCAAAATCAACACCCATCAGAGAAACGAACTGAATCTCCGGATGCTGCGCCAAAAGCTCGCGCAGAGAATTTTCATTTTGCTGCTCAGGTTTAATTACATACAGTAAGTCTTTGTTGTTCATCTTTAGTTGCAGCCTTACGGCTGCCTCCTTTCTAAATGCTCCCTAATATTTCCAATATCAAAAATGCTCCCTACACATTTTGATACGAGATAAACGAAAAAGGACTTTTTCGGGCAGGACACACTACGTCCATGCTCAAAAAAGTCCTCGTTGACTATTGTGTATATTATAGCAGAACTACATAGAGGTTGTCTAGTATTTTCTGTGAAAAATACTCAGGCCAGCAGCCTGATTAAAATCTCCTCCAGCCTTGCGAAATCGCGGCCGCCCTGACGCAGGTCAATGTTCAGCTGGTCAACAGCCAGCAGTGCCTCATGCACGCGGCGCTCATCAAAGCGCCGCGCCTGCTGCGTAAGCATCTTCATCGCATAGGGATGGCGCACGCCCAGCTCCTGCATCAGCGAACGCTGGTCGTAGCCGCTGCGCTGCAGCTCAAAGTAACGCGCCAGCTGGCGCAGCTTGGCGCTCACCATCGCTGTCAGCGGCAGAACATAGGTGCCGTGCCTGCGTGCCGAAGCCAAAGCCTCCAGCGCCGCCTTCAAGCGTCCCTCCATAATAAAATTCGTCAGCGCAAAATCAGAAGCCTCCGGCAGTGCTGCGAAAATGTCCAGAATATCCTGCCGCGTCCACTGCCTGCGCTCGCCTGCGTAAACCGCCAGCTTGGCTATTTCCTGCTGCAAAAGCTGCAGCGGCACCTTCTCCACCGGAGCGAGATATTCCATAATCATGCCAATAGCATCATGCTCAAAGCGTGCGCCATACAGCTCAGCCTGCGCGTCGAGCCAGGGCTGCAGCTCATAGGGGCGGAGGCTCGCACATTCGCACAGCAGCGCAGCCTTCTTCAGCGCTTTATAAAACTTCGTGCGCTTATCCAACTTCGGCGCAGAAATCAGCAGCGTGCAATATTCCGGCACATCGTTTACAAGCGCCGTCAGCTTGTCGAGCACAGTCTGCCTGGCCTCCTCGCCGCCCTTGCTCCAAAGCTTATCGTCCTTTAAAACAACAAGCGACTGGCCGCTGAAGAACGGATAGGTGTTGACCGCCTCGCTCACAGCGCTGACATCCGTGTCCTTTTCAAATACGGTAATCTGCCTGTCGGCCTCGTCCGTGTCGCCATAAATGTAATCGGGAAGCGCGGCGGTCAGCTGGCTGCGGTAATAATCATCCTCGCCAAAAACGACGTACACCTGCGTCGCCTGCGGCAAGGGCAGCTTGTTCTGCAATTTATGTAAAAATTCTTCTGCTTTTATATCCATGGGGGTTCTCCTAGTAGATTATTTTTCTAATGGTACAACAGCCAAAGTTTTTCCTAACGGAGCAAGCACTCTTAAAATAGTGCTGATTTTGGGGACAGATGTACCATTTTCTATTCTAGCAATCACGGGCTGCTTAACACCGCTCAGCTCTTCGAGCTGCTTTTGCGTAATCCCCTTTTCCTGCCTAGCCTTCACTAGCTCACCAATTAATGCCACGCGCAAATCGCTTGCAGCAATCTCTTCAGCTGTAAACAGCTCCTTGCGCACATTCTGCCATTCATAACCTAATACTTCATTTTTCATCGTGCATACACCTCTAGTCTTAATTATAACTTATAAGTTATTAAACTGCAACCTCTGCCAACGCATCTCCCCATAAACATAGCAGCGCCAGCCACCCCCCTCGTCAAAAACAACCTTCACGCAGCCTTGCTCGTCCGTGCGTGCCACAGCGCTGCCCACGTTCTGCAGCCGCTCCAGCGTTTCTGCATGCGGATGGCCGTAGCGATTGCCCCTGCCGCACGAAAGCACCGTCAGCTCCGGCTGCACCTGCTGCAAAAATTCCGGCGAAGAGCTGTAGCGCGAGCCGTGATGCCCCGCCTTGAGCACATCGTAATGCGCAAGCTCCAGCCCCCGCTCACGCTCCGCGCCCATATCACCCGTAAAAAGCACGCTGCCCTGCGCACTCACGAGCGCCGCCAGCGTGCTCGCCTCATTGCCTGCGACTGCCTCCGGCGGCACATCCACCAGCGCCAGCTCCACGCCGGTGTCCAGCTTATAGCGCACGCCGCTCGCCGCCAGCTGCACCTGCGCCCCCTGCGCCGCTGCCAACAGCCGCTGCCGCATTTTGCTGCTCTCCTCCGTCAGCGCTTCGTTAGGCAGCACCAGCGTTTTCACGCGTACCTGCCGCAGCAAATCCACCGCACCGCCCACATGGTCATAATCATAATGGCTCACCAGCAGCACATCTATCTCCCTTTTGCCCAGCGTCCGCAAAAACGGCGCGACAACGCGTGCGCCTGTCGACAAATTCTGCAAGCCGCCGGTATCAAGCACCGCAATACGATGCGACGGCGTAACGACGACAGCGCAGTCCCCCTGCCCCACGTCGAGAAAATAGCACGCCAGCGGCAGTGGCCGATATTGCTGATATAGAACAGTCGCTCCCAAAAGCAAAGCGCAGCAGCCAATAGCCACGCGCCGCTCCGCGTTACGCAAAAGCTGCAGCCAGCCGAAATCGGCCAGCAAAGCCAGCAGCGCATAATACAGCACCAAAGAGTACGCAGGCAGCTCACCGACCACCAGCGTGCTCCAGGGCAGACCGGCGAAAAAACGAGCCTGCACCACGACCTGTACCGTCAGCCACGCCGCAGCCTGCAAAAGCCACGCGCCAAGCACAGGCAGCAGCGCACCGACCAGCGCCAGCTGCGCCGCCAGCTCCAGCACCGGCACCAGCAGGATATTGCTGACGAGAGCAATCATCGAAAACTGATGAAAATAATAAACCTCCAACGGCAGCACAGCCAGCTGTGCCGCCAGCGTCACCGCCAAGCCCTCGCTCACAGGCTCCGGCAACGCCTCCGGCAGCACGCGCCTACACGCAGGCAGCAGCCACAGCAGTCCCGCCGCCGCTGCAAACGAAAGCTGAAAGCCGATATCCTGCAGCCATAACGGCTGCCAGCAGAGCAGTCCTGCCGCCGCCAGCAGCAGCAAGCGCCCGCGCTCCGCCCCGCTGCCGCCCAAAAGCAGCACGCTGCTCATAACCAGCGCACGCAGCACAGGCGGACGCAGGCCGCAAAGAGCAGCATAGGCCATAAGCAAAGCAACAACGCTAAGCCTGCGCCAAGGCAGAGGCACAGGCCGCAGCACTGCCAAAAGCAATCCCGTCAGCAGCAAAAGATGCGTGCCCGACACAGACAGCAGATGCGCCAGGCCGTTATTCGTAAACAGCTCGCGCGTTTCCTCGTCCAGCCTGCCGCTGCCGCCCAGCACCATGCCGCTCAAAAGCGCGCCATGCTCCTTGCCTGCTGCCTTTTCAATCCTCTGCGACAAACGCTTGTTCCAGAGCGCAAAGCGCTGCCACCACAGCACTCGCGGCTCTACGCGCACAAGCTGCGCCCTGCTCACGCGTCCGCCCAGCTCCTGCACGCGGTTATAAGCCTGCGCATCAAAGCCGCCTGGATTGCGCAGACTGACAAGCTCCTCCAGCGTACCGCTGAGCTCCACACGCCCGGCCTCAGGCAGACTGCCCTGCAAGCTCACGCGCAGACAGCCACTATAGGGCACTGGCGCCGGTGCCTCACCGCCGTGCAAAACCTCCAGCCGCCTGCACCGCACCACAGCACTCGTAAAACCGCCGCTGTCGCGCACGCTCAACGGCTCGATGTCGCCGGTAAGCAACACCTGTCTACCCATGTAAGCTGCCAGCTGCTGCTCTGCTGACGGCGGCAGCGTCAGCAAGCGGAAGGCCAGCAGCGAAAGCAAGCACGCTAACAGCAGCAGTCGAATTTTTCTGCTCTTCACCATCTTCAATCCACCTCAACATAAGCACGCATTTTCTCCAGCTTCGCCTTGCCAATACCCGATACGCGCAGCAAATCCTCAGCGCTGGCAAAACGCCCTCGGCTTCTTTCAGCAATAATCCGCTGCGCCAGCGCCGGCCCTACGCCCGGCAGGCTCTGCAGCTCGCTAGAGCTCGCACTATTGATGCGCACGCGCCCTGCGCTACCCTGTGCAGAAACCTTGCTGGCGCCACGCTTATCCGCCGCATTTTTGCCATGTGCATTAGCAGCATTGCCAGACGCACCAGCACCTGCCACACGCTGCGCGGCCTTCTTGCCGCCGCCAGCCTTTTGCGCAGGCACCTGCAAAAGCATACCGTCGCGCAGCTTGCGCACCATATTCAAGCGCTCCGTATCAGCAGCCTCCGTCAAGCCGCCAGCCGCCGCAATCGCCGCCTCCGCCCTGCTGTCTGCCGGCAGGTCATAAATCCCTGGCTCCAGCACTGCACCGCTCACCTGCACGCGAATCGTCTTGCCCTGCGTCTTGCCGGAGCGCTGACCACCAGCGCTCTGCACCCCTGCCCTCGAAAAGCTCGCCGCAGGAGCAGGCTCCTCCTTATCGCTGCTAAGCAGGCTGGTACCAGCGCAGCCTGCGAGCAAAAGCAGTAGGAAAATGATTTTTTTATACTTTGCGTTCATGAAATTTTCAACCTCCTAAAAAACAAAAAGAGTCCCCAAGAATAACATTTACGTTATTCTCAGAGACTCTGAAAATGTAAGCGTTATTTAGTTACTACTAAATAGAATCGAAAAACGATTCGCCCTGCTTATATTGTTGTAAAGGAATAGGTAAGCTCGCGACAAATCGCAAACCTATTATTTAGCTACGATGTTAACCAGGCGTCCCGGTACGCAAATAACCTTGCGGACAACTGCATCACCGATATGTGCCTTAACATTAGCGTCAGCCATAGCAATCTTCTCCAGCTCTTCCTTAGTTGCAGCAGCCGGAACAGTCAGGCGCCCACGAACCTTGCCGTTAACCTGGAGCACGATTTCTACATTATCAACCTTCAGTGCTTCCTCGTCGCACTCAGGCCAGCTTTGGGTATGTACGCTTGTCTCAGCGTCAACAGCACCGCGCCACAGCTCTTCAGTGATATGCGGCACAATCGGGCTCATCATTCTGATCAGTGCAGAGATCGCTTCATAAACAAGGCCTGCATTCGGCTCTTTGGCAGCTTCTTTATAAGCATACAATGCGTTAACCAGCTCCATGAGCGTGGAAATTGCAGTGTTGAAGTTGAAACGGGTTTCGATATCGCTCGTAACCTTTTGAATGCTGCTGTGCAGAACGCGGCGCAGCTCCTTATCGGTATCATTCAGGCTGCTATGGTCATAGCTGGTAACCTTTTGTGCCAGCACTGGCTCAAAGTGCTGTACAATTCTCCAGATACGGTTCAGGAAGCGGAAGGAGCCTTCCACGCCCTGGTCGCTCCACTCCAGCTCTCTTTCAGGCGGAGCAGCGAAGAGAATGAACAGACGCGCAGTATCAGCGCCATATTTGGACAGAATTTCTTCCGGAGAAACGATGTTGCCCAGAGATTTGCTCATCTTAGCGCCGTCTTTGATAACCATGCCCTGAGTCAGCAGGTTGCTGAACGGTTCATCGTAATCAACCAGGCCTGCGTCACGCAGAACCTTGAGGAAGAAGCGGGAATAGAGCAGATGCAGAATTGCATGCTCGATACCGCCGATATATTGGTCTACCGGGCCCCAGTAGTTGTTGACATTCTTAGCAAACGGCAGCTTGTCGTTGCGTGCGTCGGTATAACGCAGATAATACCAGGAGGAGCACAGGAAGGTGTCCATGGTATCGGTTTCGCGAGTTGCATCAGCGCCGCATTTCGGGCATTTGCAGTGAACGAATTCTTCAGAGGTAGCCAGCGGAGATTTGGCGCCGGCAGTGAAGCTTACGTCCTCCGGCAGGCGTACCGGCAGCTGATCCTCCGGAACAAGAACCTCGCCGCAGTGCGGGCAGTAAATGATAGGAATCGGAGCGCCCCAATAACGCTGACGGCTGATCAGCCAGTCGCGCAGACGATAGTTTACGCGGCGTTTGCCGAAGCCTTCCTTCTCTGCCTTATCCATAATAGCGCTCATAGCAGCATGCATTTCCATGCCGGTGAATTCGCCGGAGTTAACCAGCATGCCTTCCTTTTCTTCATAAGCGCAGGTCATTTCCTCAAGCTTCAGCTCTTGGCCAACCGGGCAGATGGTAACGATTTTTTCAATGCCATATTTGTCAGCAAACATCCAGTCACGCTGGTCACCAGTCGGCACGCCCATAACAGCGCCGGTACCATAATCATACAGTACATAGTTGGTTACCCAGATTTCAACCTTGCGGCCGGTGAACGGGTTGATGCAGTATGCGCCGGTGAAGATACCCTCTTTTTCAGACTCGCTGGAGGTACGCTCAATTTCAGACTGATTGCGAACGCGCTCGCAGAAAGCGTTGATTTCGTCAGCCTTCGGATTGTTTTCGCACAGCTTTTTAATCAGCGGATGCTCAGCAGCCAGCGCCATGAAGGTTACGCCATAAGCGGTGTCAGGGCGGGTGGTGTAAACAGCAACCTTATCGTTCAGCGCCGGAATTTCAAAGGTAAGTTCCAGGCCCTCGCTGCGGCCGATCCAGTTGCGCTGCATGGTTTTTACGCGCTCCGGCCAGCCCTCGAGCAGGCTCAGATCCTTCAGCAGCTCATCAGCATAATCAGTAATCTTGAAGAACCATTGGCTCAGATCCTTCTTCACAACCTCATGGTCGCAGCGCCAGCATTTGCCGTCGATAACCTGCTCGTTAGCCAATACGGTGTTACAGGTGTCGCACCAGTTAACAGCAGACTCCTTCTTCACAGCCAGACCACGTTTGTAGAACAGCTCGAAGAACCATTGCGTCCATTTATAATAATCTTCCTTGCAGGTTGCAACCTCGCGGTCCCAGTCGTAGGACAGGCCCAAAGCCTTCAGCTGACGAGTCATGTTCGCGATGTTTTCCATAGTCCATTTTTTAGGCGGAATGTTGTGCTTGATTGCAGCATTCTCTGCCGGCATACCGAAGGAGTCCCAGCCCATCGGATGCAGCACGTTGAAGCCCTTCATCGTGCGGAAGCGGGCGATAACGTCACCAATGGAATAGTTACGTACATGGCCCATGTGCAGATTGCCGGACGGGTACGGGAACATTTCCAGTACATAGGATTTCGGTTTGGAATCGTCTTTCTCTACCTTAAATGTTTTGTTTTCTTCCCAGTATTTTTGCCATTTAGCTTCAATCTCATGGGGAGCATACTTTTCTTGCAGCATTTTGTTACCTCCTGAGTTTTGGTCGAAAATAAAAAATCCCCGACCTTAATAATAAGGTCAGGGACGAAAAAATTTCGCGGTACCACCCTGATTGCGGCCTACGCCGCCACTTAATTAGCCTTCACGCAGCATCACGTCCGCACATTTCCTTGCGGCTTCTTCACGGTGAGTTCATCTGCCGTAGCTGCTGGCTTGCATCGACCGCCAGCTTTCTGCAAGTTACTTGCGACTACTACTCCGCTTCACAGAATTTAAATAATAATATCCTGTATATTATATCTCGCAGAGCCGGAAAAGTCAAATTCTGCGCCGCATTCTTTTTTTCTGCGCTACGCCTCAGAAAAGTTTTCGTAAGGCCTGCGTGCAGCAGCTGCGAATTGTATACAGTATTAATCTCCACGCGTATACTCATCCACAGATTTTTATGCTATAATAGAAAACAGCAGCGCAGACTGCACAATTTTGTAAAGTAAGGAGTTTTATATAATGAAAATCTCTAATCGTATCCAAGCACTGACCGCTTCCCCTATCCGCAAGCTTTCTCCCTATGCTGACGCAGCAAAGGCAGCAGGCAAAAAGGTTTATCATCTGAACATCGGTCAGCCCGACATTGCCACCCCGGCACAATTCATGGACAGCATCCGTGAGTATAAGGCTCCGGTTATCGCCTACAGCAACTCCAAAGGCGAAATGTTCCTGCTCAAAGCAATCCAAAAATATTATGCAGAAAAAGGCATGGACTATGCCATTGAAGATATTTTCGTAACCAACGGCGGCAGTGAAGCACTGATCATGGCTGTTATGGCTCTGTGCGATCCCGGCGACGAAATCATGGTTTTCGAACCGTTCTACGCTAACTACACCACCTTCTGCAAGGAATTCGGTGCAAAAATCAATGCTGTTCCGACCAGTGTTGACAATGGCTACCATCTGCCGAGCGAAGAAGAAATTGAAAAACACATCACTCCGAACACCAAAGCAATCCTGCTGACCAACCCCGGCAACCCGACCGGCGTTGTTTACACCGAAGCAGAGCAGGAAATGATTTCCCGCATCGTGCGCAAGCATGACCTGGCACTCATCGCCGATGAGGTTTACCGTGAATTCGTTTATGACGGTGCATATCGCAGCTTCGGCAGCATGCCTGAGCTTGATGACAACCTGATTATCATCGACTCAGTATCCAAACGCTACAGTGCCTGCGGTGCCCGCATCGGCTGCATCATCAGCAAAAACAAAGAGCTGGGCAAGCAGATCATCAAATGCTGCCAGGCTCGTCTGTGCAGCCCGATTTTAGAGCAGGTTGGCGCTGCTGGTCTGTACGAAACTCCGGTAAGCTATCTGGAGGACGTAAACAAGGAATACAAAAAACGCCGCGACACCATCGTTACAGCCCTCAAAAAGCTGCCCGGCGTAAAGGCTTCCGATCCGAAGGGCGCTTTCTACATCATGGTTAACATGCCTGTTGACGATGCAGAAAAATTTGCTATCTGGACTCTGGAAAACTTTGCTATCGACGGCGAAACCGTTATGTTTGCACCGGGCAACGGCTTCTACAACACCCCGGGCGCAGGCGTAAACGAAGCACGTCTGGCTTATGTACTCAAGAGCGAAGACCTCGAACGCGCTATCTATATTCTGGGCGAAGCACTCAAGGCTTATCCCGGCCGCGTAGAAAAATAAGCTATACCAAAGCTAAGAGCTGCACTGAAAAGTGCAGCTCTTTTTGTAGTGCGCCCAGCATGGGCGATAACTAGGTGGTGAAAGTCCACTACG
>ERZ1026901.154-NODE-154-length-61164-cov-233.110278_pt1 | contig 61164 bp, 91 predicted proteins | sample MGYA00380179_ERZ1026901 | MGnify/ENA primary metagenome ERZ1026901 (study PRJEB33269, sample SAMEA4719815) | human gut metagenome | biome: human-associated habitat; feature: organic feature; material: feces | place: Cameroon | collected 2013-10 ... | reverse complement strand
CTCATAGGGATCGTTACCCTTGCCCATGTGGTAATTGAATTTGCCCGTATAGCTGCGAAGCTCTTTGGCGTCCAGCTCATGTCCCAGCTCATTGCTAACCCATGCAAGGAAAGCCGCACGCTCTGCATCCAGCTTACCTGCTTTTTGTCTTACCGCTTTTTTAACTGGTTGCTCCACATCTTCGTTGAAGTAATCCTCCACCATAGCAAGCGCCTGAGCCTTAGTGGGCGCGCCCCGTAACCGCGAGCACGCTTGCACGACCCAGGCAGCAAAGCACAAATCCTTAACCACAGTTTTAGATGTAATAGTTTCTTCGCTCATAAATCCTCCTAGTGAACTGGTAATGCCACTATAAAACAGCTATTAGCTATTTGCAAGAATTGTTTTAATATAGTGCTTAGTGGCGTACATAGTGAGCAAAACGTGTATAGTACGTCGTTACTGGCTTTGTAAAAGTTTGCCACTATAAACCACTATCCCACTATTCACTAATTTTTTATTTTTACACAGAGCAAAGTTTATAAGTTTACGGTTTCCCCCTTATTACCCCGTTTTCAAACAAAGAATTAGTAGTAGTAGTGAAAACGTGTAAATGCCACTATCACTACTATACTATTAATTATCTGAAAAAAGTTGGGAGTATACCCCTATAAACTTATAAACTTTCAGTCAACTAACTAAAATAAACCTAATTAAACTAATATTAATAATAACTATAAATATATATAAAATAAGGATTTATTATTATTGTATATAGTACCTATTGGTATTATGTGATGAGTTTATAGTCACTAAATAAACTCTATAAATTTTAATAAACCTGAATGGATGCAGATCAAAAATGAGAAGTCAAGTGCTTTTGGGGAAATTTATTGAACTATTGTGATCGGAAGGTGTATCAAGCTATAATGCGCTTAATCGCGGGATATTGGAGGAGGACTTTATTGCGCGGTTAACCGGACCAGTAGGAGGGCTGGCCCGGAGTAGTTTAGAGCTGTACAGGTATGAAGTGGGCTAATGTGTCGTCGGACATGATACCCGACAATTTTTCGCTTACCCATTCGGACCAAATACTATCCGGTTCCTGGCGGTGCACAAACCAGATTTCGGATGTGCCTTCTTTGCGCATCGGCTGCACTTCTACAAGGAACTTGTCCTGCATGAGGCGGGTGAAGCAGACGCTGGTCATTGGAACTGGCTTTTCGTGTTTATTGTAATAAGGAGTCAGTAATTTATTTCCGAAGTTGGCAACTTCATAAACTGTTCCTTTGCGAAGACCTCTGATGTCTGTGTAAGAGCGGATAAATGTTTTCATGTTTCACTCCTAGGGCTCCCGCAGAAGCCCGTTGGTTGATGTGGTTATAGATTATGCGTCCAGTCCGTTGTATTTGCGCCAGGCGTAGAACTGAATGGCGACTGTTGTCCCGTTGTAAGAAGGCATTGCCGCTTTCATTTCTTTCAGCTCAGGCGTGCGGCCCAGTTCGGCTAAAAGTTTGTCGCCCATTGCCCACACTTCGGCGGTTTTTCCTTTCAGAGGCTTGCGAGCACCATTTTTGAAATCACAGCGAGCAGCTTTTGCATCCTGTTTTGGCGCGGCAGCTTTTGGCTCTTCAATTTTGATTTCAGAAACCTGCGTGGCAGCTTTTGCATGTTTCATATCTTTCTCTTCCTCCTGCTCCAGAGCTTCCAGGCAGCTTTTGACGATTTCCGGATTTACCATCGGGCGCAGTACCGAGACGCTGGCAGCTGGCGCGGCGGTCGGTGCGGGGACCTTCTGCTCCGGCTGTTGCGCTTTTTTATGATCGCGCAGTACCTGAAGCACTTCCTTCTCGACGATGTAAAAACCGATCTCGTCCTGATGGATAAGCTGTTCGTGTGCATCGCGTGCAACCTGGCCCCAGCGGGTCTTCAGGGCGCGGCGTGCATTCGTTTTCATGGTATAGCGCATTTTATCCTGTTCGCGGTGAGTTACTTTAGACATGGTATAGCTCCTTTCGTTAATATTAGTTTGCTTATTACTGCCCACCGTAATGATGAGCAGTGTATAAGAAAACTTACTGGATGATGAAAGCGTAACCTGAACCGTCCGGCATGTTGCCTGATGCAACAATTTTCCATTCGCAACCAGTGCGGTCTTTAAGGTCTGCAATCAGCGCTTCTGCTGCTGCGCGATGGTTTTCACTTTCCAAGCTGTAATCCCAGCTAACTGTAACTTTACCGTTCCAGCATTTGGCAACAACACGCGGACCGCGAGCATTGGTAGGAGCCAGGAATTTAGTGACGATAGTCTGAGCCATGATGTAATCCTCGTTTTGTTTAAGTTGACTTATTATTGCCCAGTCGGATCAACTAGGCAAGATATAAATCACTTAATTTGGACTAAATCGTATTCCTTGTAGATATCGCTAATGTACATGTCGAACTGTCCAATTAAGAAGATTTCGGCCTCCTCCCAGCTTGGAGCAGATACATAACCAGCTATTTTACCGGACGCGAGTTCCACTAATTTGAATTCCATGATGCAACCCCTCAATGTGGTTAAGCAGTATTGCTTTGTTGAAGTAATAATAGCCTTGCATCGTGATATTGAATAGGCCAAAAGTGCTATTTTAGAATTGTTTTGCATCTAGTGAAAAAATACGCTTGCCCTGCATGTTTAGCACTAATGGCCTAACTAACATCACACAGTCTGGAGTATTCGCACGGGCGCACACATGCTTATAAGGTGGTGCCGGATCGACCAGGTGGGAGCGGTGCACAGGATCGACCAGGGGCGCGCGAGCCCGTGCACTTTACAAAATATTTTTATAAAAAGTGCAAAAAGGTGTAGACATATGATCGGTCTAGCGCTACTATATACACATACCGCAAGGGTACTACAAATTAACTAATTCACGGGGGTACAAAATGGTTCGCATCCTGGAACGTTATAAAAACGAAGCTACTGGCGCTATTGCATTCAAACGTATGTTAGTAAAACAAATTGACGGTTTATTCCGTGTCGTTAAAGAAGTCGATTACGGCAACGGAGCAGGGGTAAGCACCACTATCGTCCCGGGCATTAAAGCGTATAAAACTTTAAAAGGCGCCGAGAAAGCCCTTGCCGCCTGGAAACCTGCTCGTTATCAAATGTCCCGTGTCGAAGGGCTTATGCAGGAAGGTAAAATCTAAGTTTGTTTATACAATGGGCATTAATACAGTGCCCATTAATAAGCTAACTAATCATATCGAGGTATATTATGTCCATCGTTACTATGTCGTTCTTCGACCATTGCAATAACGAAAAACAAATTATTGTTAACCTGCAAAAAGGATCTGTTGTCGCACGCAATGCTAACCGTCAATGCATCGCGCTAACCGATTTTGCTTTCCGCCTTAACGTGGACAACACCACCGCCAAAAATATCGTTCACGATACAGCGTTGCAAGCCGCTCACGCTGCGAAGGATAAAGGTGTCCGCGCCGCACGCGAAATCATGCACAAGGCGCTCGGCATCACGTTCTTCGTTGGGATTAAGGGGTAACTACTATGTCACGCAAATACACGCTTACACGCGCACAGCACGCGTTATTATTGCAGGTTATGCGCATGGAGTACGAAGAGACTACATGGGCGCAGGCTATGCAGACAGGGCGCGAGTTCTACGCGCAACTAATAGCACAAAATGCCTAGACAACATGATCGGTCTGGTGGATACTACACACATCAACCAAATACTGGAGGTACAAAATGTTAATTTTAATCATGATGGTCGTTGCGGTAGTGGGCCCACTGGTGGCACTGATTGTAACCGAAGTATGCGATGCTAAATGGGATCGCAAATACAACGAAGTAATGGAACAGCGGTATGCAGAGCGCCACGCACGGAAATGGGGAACAGCGCTATAACGCACACAGCGCCACGCTAGCGAGCTAATGCACAAAGGCAATGGTAATGCATTAGCTCGGGCGAAACAGGCGCACAGCGTCTCGCACAGCTCGCACAGCGCACACAGACCCACGCAGGTCCAGCCGCGCGACCCGACCCATCCTTTTCCAGGTACTTGGATTGCTGGGGCGTGCCCTGTCCATCCTGATAGTAAGTCCTTGCCTAAATCTCACCTGTCACATTCCTATCCACCTGCATCCATGACCCCACCTACCTTCTTTTTGAATATATTGCACTCATCCTTTCTAAATATATGGATTTTGGTAGTAAATTCTGAGTCGTCAACGTATAATTCGTCTTGTAGCTGCTCCATAGCTACCATCTTTAAGCGGATGCAACCAATTTCTATCAATTCACACCTGTTTTAGAGCATCAAGGAGGTATTTATGTGCGACACCAGTGCAAGCGCCACACCCAGCACCTCCAGCAATGTGGTTACAGAGGTAAATGCAATGCGATTAGGCCCATATCGCGGGTATTATGGTCGGGCAGCATGGAATGACGCTACTCAACGTTTTGAAGGCTGGATTATCTGTCCAGAACGTGTTAAATTTCATTCCGTAAAAGAGAAAAATATCGTTCTTAATTTTCAAAAATGTGTCACTAAATATGTAGAGGAGCAAGAAGAATGCGTGTAAAAGACGAGCAAAAGACAGTCGACTACTTCGGAATGCAAATTGTTGTTCCGGAATGGGTTAAATGGCTTGCTGTCGATGGTGACGGCAAATTATTCGGTTATGAATGTGAGCCCGACATTTTAGTTAATGAAGATTGGGATGAATGGTACAGCGAAGAAGGCAAATGCCGCTGCATTACAGAAGTCATCCTTGAAGAAGAACATTGGTCACAAACCTTAGTGGAGCTTTTTTAATGCGTGTAGAAGAGATTGTTGAAGGTAAAGAGTATCGTTTACTCACAGATATTGGAGCTGTAGCATATACTCCGGGCGATGGTGTTGAGTTCGGGCAACTGAAAGCTGGTTCTATTGTTACTGTTAATAAAGTAGTAACGGATTTACACACTGTTAATGATAGTAAATGGCCTCATACAATTATCGTTAGTTTTGGTAAAGACGAATACGACGAAGACGAGGATGCTTACGAAATCAGCTATACTGGTCTTGTTAGCCCCAATTTCCTGGAGGAAGTATAATGCTTAGCACTACAAGTAATTCGCCGCTGGAAGAGAAGCGTCTAGCATTGCTGGAAGCTGCGAAAGTAGCAGGTGTTACAGATCCAGTCCTAAATGCAGCTATTAAAGATGCAGCGGAAGGGCTTAATGCTGCGGACTGCTTGCTGTATTCTGTGGCGCATGTTGCTAAACGCTTAGGTTACGAAGGCGATGTTAGCGATTTCAAAGAAGCTTTCTACTGGTTGCAGGAAAAAGGCTCTGAAGCGCACGCGGCAGTGATGTCACAAAAGGCTGGTCCGACGCTGGATGAAGTTCGTGAGAAGCTTCTTCATGTCATTGACCTTCTAAATGATAAATAATACTATGGGCTCTACGGAGCCCTTAATTATCTGGAGGTTGTTATGCTGTATTTAGGAATGGATTTAAATCGAGAAAAACCGGATATCCCTGCGGTCGATTCTAAAACTGCAATCAAAGTCCTGTTTTTTGGTCAGGAAATTCCTGTGGAGTCTTGGGCTACCCACATTGCAGCGGATAAGAATGGTGTTGTGCATTGCTACGGTGCAGAACCTATCCGGTTTGAAGGCGACTGTGAATGGTTGATGGGTTGCGGTGATACACGCGTCCGTTATTGCGGTGAAGTTGACCTGGAAGGTGGGGACTGGACCGAAACCTGTCTGGAGATTGTAAAATGAGCTGTCAAAAATGTGACGGAACGGGAATGGTTGATAGTGGTGGAGTTCAACCGTGGGGTGAGCCTATTCTGGTGGAGTGTGATTGTTTATATCGTGAGCGCGATGCTTGGGAGCTGGATCAAGCTGGAGGTTATTACTCCCGTCATGTTATGGCAATGACATCCGAAGGTTTGCACAGCAAAGGTGATATTGCTGCGGAACTGGGTTATCGTGATATGCGGATTGACCAGTTAGAAGCTGAATGGCGTGCTCAGGAAGAACGTGCCGAAAATGCTGAAACTAATCTTGTCGACATGCGTGCTTCTGAGCACGCTTTATCCGATTCTTATATTCGTCTGCGTCAAATTGTTGGTGCAATGAATCCGCCTGGTGTAAGCAGCGAAGAGGTGTGGGCGCATACCGAGAAGAAGGCTCAAGAGTTGCGTGATCGTTGCGAAGCTCTGGAAGCTGTAGCAAAGGACTTCCTGCGTCGTAATGCTAACGGTCCTTTGTTCTATCGTGATTTGTATAACCGTTTTAAGGAGGTTATTGGTGATTGAAGAAAATATCAAATATTGGAAAGAATTCATTAACGAAATGTTGAAACCATTGGAGAAGAAATAATGCTATTAGTCGTCACCGGAGGTCGAGATTTTAAGCATGTGGAGTATATTTACGCTCAATTGGATAAGCTGCATATGCAAACAAGGATAACCACACTTCGCTACGGTGACGCTGACGGTGTTGACCGCATTTGCGCACATTGGGCAGAGCGCAACGGTATTAAGACAGAAGCGTTCCCTGCCCCGTGGGACAATCTTTCCTTACCAAATACCAAGATACGGTATAACGCCAAAGGTGCTTATAATGCACAAGCTGGCGCTTATCGCAATCAATTAATGCTGGATACTGATCCTAAACCAGATCACGCTATTGTGTTTCCTGGCGGAGCTGGTACTATGGATATGTACAGACGGATTAAAGCATCCGGTATCCCTTACACATTAGCGGAGTAAATAATGGCTGACGTTAAAACTATTGTTGATGCAATGGATGAATCCAAAGACTGCCAACTGAAAAAGTCGTTTGAAGTAAAACAGGTTACAGAGACTCAGTTAATAGCAAGATTCGCACGTCGTTGCGGCTTGGGACGCGGGAAAGACTGGAACGGGCTTATTGTTATGCCCACATCACAGATTCTTGTCTATGTCCGTAATGTTGTAGAAGATCTTTTGCGTCTTCAAATTGATATCGGTGATGTAGAAATTAGCATGACCGCGAGCTCCACTATTGTGGTTAAATGGCAGTCGGGCGAGACACTTCGTTTGGAAGCGTGCCATTGTGCTAAGAGCTTGCACCACCTGCGCGGTTGTCATTACCAGTTCGTTGGGTTTGTACATCCGCAAGGGTTAAGCGAGCGTACGGCGCTGGTAGCGCGTTTGCTGCTGCGTCCTTATAATAATGAGCCGGAAGTCATATACGAGGCATAAGATGGAAACTCCATTAGCTAAACAAATGATAGAGCGTGCGGATCGGGACGGTTTACCGGAAGACCATGCTATGCGTCGAACTGCCCAAGTATTTGACGAAATTAGCGTTAAATATGCGATGGATAAGAGCACGCCTAAAGGTTTATTGGGTGCTTGGGCTCGTGCTCGACGCTGCTGGTGTAACTATACCGGAGAACCGCTTGTATGATAAAACACGTTAAACAGCCAACGTTGAATACATGCGTTTCTGCGTGTTTGGCAATGATCCTTAATAAACCTGTTGAGAAGGTTATTAAAGAATTTCACAGTCGTTATTATAACAACTGGGAAATCACTATCAGCGAATATTTGACTAAAAACGGCGTCCAGCATCATTGTTCAGAAGGTGGTGGGCGTGAAACTTTGCATATGGGAGGTTTGTTCCTGTGCACGGTGCCAAGTCTTAATATTCCTGGCGCATTGCACCAGATTGTGATTGATATGACGGATCACAAGTTTATTGTTCACGATCCAATTAAAGGATGGGAAGGTAAAAAGTTCTATGTTGGTCCGGATCAAGATCCTGAGGAACCTGGAGCTTTTATCATTCATACTTGGGTCAAAGACGTTGAAATCCTGCCTTATTAATTTTCTTGCTATCACATAACCCTTCATTGTATTGTGTACCCATCGAATAAGAGGGGTACACAATGACCAAACTATACGCCGGATTGTTTTTATTTGCGACGTTAATGTTCGCTGGGCTTTATACCTATACAGTAGTCGAACAACCTTCCACGGTTATCCGAATCTTTGCAAGTACAGGGCTTTGCATCTGTCTTATTCTATTTGTTTTATGCATTGTTATTATCCAAGACCAAAGGAAAGTTAAATGACCACAATTGCGTTTGATGGAAAAGTATTAGCTGCGGACCGTGGCGTTATGCGCGGGGAAGCTGTGACTGCTTATAAGAAAGTTCACAGTGTGAATGGACATCGTGGACGGTTTTTACTGGGCTTGTGCGGTTTGACAGCATTTACCGATCAGGTGTTGCGTTATTTTAATAGCGCGGAACCAGTTAAGTTCCCTGATATTAAACTTTACAGCAAAGATGATGATTACGGGCAAACTTGCGGTCTTGCTGTCACTCCGGAAGGTACTTGCCATTTTATTTATAATGATGGTACTTTGAGCGAGCCCATGCTGGATGGATGGGGGTCTGAGGGTAGCGGTTGTGTGTTTGCTGCTGGCGCGTTAGCTGCTGGTGCAAGTGCGAGCGAAGCTATTGAGTTGGCAATTAAACACACCACATGCGCATTCCTGGGAGTTGATACAATATCATTTGAGGGTTTTTAAATGACTACATTCAGTCACCTGATCCCACCTGCTTATCATAGTAAGGTAGTTGACCACGGGACGCATGTTGTAATTGGTGGCGAAATCTTTATCACAGATAACGAGGAAATCGCCATTGCAATTATTGACAGCACTCAGCATGACTTTATGGTTATCCTGCAACACGAACCAGATAACTTCACTTTTTACTCCAGCTACGGGGTCGATAAAGGTGGAAAAAGCCTTGTTAGCTGGTACATTAGCGAGTGGTTTGACGGGTAATCTCCTTAGATCAATTCTCCTTGCGCCGTATCAAGTTTCTCTGTTACCCTTGAGTGGTTCATGTCAAGCGGAGGAACTCGATATGGCACTTCAACCTCGTGGTATTCGTAATAACAATCCAGGCAATATTCGCTGGGGTGATAATTGGCAGGGCTTAGTTCCTGCTGATAAGCGAACAGATAAATCTTTTGCGCAATTCACGCAACCGATTTATGGCATTCGCGCACTAGCGAAAATCCTGACAAACTACACCAAACGTGAAGGCTTGCCCAATGTGGGTAAGAAAAACATCGACACTGTACGTGAAATTATCGTTCGCTGGGCACCGCCTAACGAAAACGATACGGAAGCGTATATTCGCTCTGTCGCCAAAGCAATTGGTGTTCAACCTAACGATCCAATTAATGTCTTCGACAAGGCAATTATGTCAGGATTGGTGAAAGCAATCATTCGTCATGAAAATGGCATGATGCCCTATACCGACGACGTAATTAACCGCGCTATTGCAATGGTACTTTAACTGACGGGGCGTTAGCCCCTTTTATTTGGAGGGAACATGTTCAATTCACCCAACGAACATTGGGCAGTTCTAGCGGGGTTTGCGTTTATCTCCCTCATTGGGGGAGCTCTCGGTTATGTCATGCGTACAATAGACGCTGGTAAGAAAGTACGGGCAAGCATTGCATTTCTTGAGGGCTTATCCGCCGCTTTCTTTGGCGTTATAATGTATGCGATCTACAGGGAGTTTAACATCAGCCTTTGGTTCGCTTTTGGCCTTGCTGGCCTATTTGCTTGGGCAGGTTCACGTGCTACGCTAAAAGCCCTAACGTCGCTTATAGCTTCACGGACAGGGATCAAACTCGATTCAGGGGACTGCAAACATGAAAACGATTCTAAATAACTTCTTTGGTTTTATAAAAACTAAACCGCGTCTGTTTATCGAGTATTTGATGATCGGCGCGGTTGTGTTTTTATGCGGGGTGGCTGCATACTTGTGGTCACAGAACGAGCTCAGTAAAACTAATTTAAATCATGCTGAGCAAAGACTAACCGTTGTAGAACGGGACAATGCAAAGCTGGGCGAAGCTGTTGTATTTCTTGCTTCCCAACGGGAGAAGGATACTGAATCCTATCGAAAATTGGCTTCAGCAATTGAAAGTGAGCAACATAACCACAGGTTGCTTCAGGACAAATTAAAAGCACTGGAGAAAAGCAATGCCGACGTCAAAGCTTATCTTAATGAGCGTGTTCCTGATGATTTGCGCAGGCTGCTCGACGGAGATACAACCTCCACCACCGCCGCAGATAGTAAAGATAAAACTTCCGGCCCATCTGTTGGTAGAATGTCGGGAAGTTGATAAATATCCTTTGGTTTATACAAGGGATATTATCCAACGTTTGCAGGATACAGAAACTGCTCTGACTGAATGTAAACTGAGGGTTGAGGAAATCATACGCTATGAAGCTGAAAATGTTTCGCTTGATTTTGTAGGATCAAGCAATTATATTCAGCCTAAATAGCAATAAGAAGGGGGCTTCCATGAACGGGGCAAGTCAAGAGCAATATGATCGTGACTGGACGAATTACATCCAGTATGCAAATAGCTTGTCCGCTGAAGAGATGGCAATACGTGACAAACTCGTTGCTGAGTACATGTTCGACTACAATTGGACTAACGCTTGCATGAGATGCGGGTTCAATGCTATGTTTGCACATGAGCTTGGCCAACGCTTTGCCTCGGACTGTTACGTTCGATGGAAGCTCGCGGAGATTGAAAGATCCCGTGTTCAACGTACTCCTGAGCAAGCTAACATTGAAGCAGACCTTGAGCGTCAGCATATCATTGAAGCATTAAAACGTGAAGCTCATTATACAGGACCGGGATCTTCTCAAGCTGCTAGAGTCGCCGCATTGGGCAAGCTTGCACAAATTTATGATTTGGATGCTCCCAAGAAGGCTAAGATTGATGTTACTAACAGAGGCGGCGTAATGATAGTCCCTGCTGTAGCAAATATTGACGAATGGGAAAAAACTGCATCCGAGTCTCAACAACGACTAGTTAAAGAGACTGAAGATGGAGCTAAACCGACAACCTGATAACATGCCGCGAGTAGTCTGGAAACCACATCCAGGTTCACAGACACTCGCTCTATCCTGCCCCGCTGATATTATCTTATACCACGGAACTCGCGGTCCTGGAAAAACGGACTGCCAGCTTATGCGTTTCCGTAAGAATGTTGGTGTAGGGTACGGTAAATTTTGGAAGGGTATTATATTCGACCGTGAATATAAAAACCTTGATGACCTTGTAACTAAATCCCAGCGTTGGTTTCCTGAATTTAAAGACGGAGCTAAATTCCTTAGTTCTAAGTCTGATTATAAATGGGTTTGGCCTACTGGTGAAGAGCTACTGTTCCGCGTTGCTTGTAAAGAAAAGGATTACTGGTCTTATCATGGTCACGAATACCCATTTATCGGATGGAACGAATTAACAAAATATCCGGACGGGCGTTTGTTTGAAGCAATGATGTCCTGTAACCGTTCATCATTCCTACCCGAAGATAATCCAATTATCAATCCGGACGGTACTGTCACATATTTACCAGACATTCCTCTGGAAGTGTTTGCTACCAGTAACCCGTTTGGTGCGGGGCATAACTGGGTTAAGAAACGCTTCATTGACGCTGCACCGATGGGTAAAATACTCAGGAAGACTACGCGAGTGTTTAACCCGAGGACGCAGAAAGACGAAGATGTGGTTACGACGCAATGCCATATCTTTGGTTCGTACCGTGAAAACAAAAACCTAAGTCCAAAATATATTGCAGAACTTATGTCTATCACAGACCCGAACAAGCGTGCTGCATGGTTGGGCGGTAGCTGGGATATCACATCCGGTGGCATGTTCGATGACCTGTGGCGTAGCACTGTTCACAAAGTACGACCATTCCCAATTCCAGCAAGTTGGAAGATTACACGTTCTTTCGACTGGGGTTCTTCAAAACCTTTCTCTGTCGGTTGGTGGGCTATTAGTGATGGTTCGGATGTTGTGCGTGAAGATGGCACTACATTCTCCACTGTCCGCGGTGACCTGTTTAGGATTAACGAATGGTATGGGACCAACGGTAAAACAAACGAAGGTCTACATTTGCTGGACTCAGAAATTGCAAGCGGTATACTGGAGCGGGAATTGGCCTGGGGTATACACGATCGTGTAGTTCCTGGTCCTGCGGATAACTCCATTTGGGATCTGGAGAACAATAACTCCACCGCTGCAACAATGGCGAAGAAAATTCGTCTTAACGGGAAGTTATACAACGGTATACATTGGAAGCGCAGTGATAAGTCTGCTGGGTCACGTAAACGGGGCTGGCAGAAAATGCGTGAGTTTCTTAAAGCTGCACTGCGGGAAGATGTGAACGGTAAACCTTTGCCCGGTCCGCGCGAGAATCCGGCAATGTACATTTTTGATAACTGCAACTATTTCTTTGAGCTGGTTCCAAGTCTGCCTCGCGATGAAGTAGATCAGGACGACGTTGATACGGAATGTGAAGACCATATGGGTGATGAAGTTCGTTATATGGTTCTGGATCAAGCTGTTTATACAGGTGTTGGCAAAACTATCGGTATTTAACTGGAGGGTATATGGGTATTGATGCAACTCACCCGCTATATGACAAGTGGAAGGACGCATGGGTTAAGTGCAACGACTGCTATGAGGGTGAAGATAAAATTAAGGAAGAAGGTGTTAAATATCTACCACCTTTAGCTTCCATGATTATTGATGGGATGAATAATCCTAATGATTTGGGCTTTCAACGTTGGCTTGCCTATTGTCTGCGTGCTAACTTCCCTGACGATTATTCAAGTGCGGTTACAAATAATTTAGGTCTGCTGCACCAGAAGCCTCCTACAATCCAGCTTCCCCCTGAAATGGAATACATGCGGGAGCTGTGTACTGCGGACGGTGAAGACATTATTGCTCTGCTACGTCGCATCAACGAAATGCAGTTAAAAAATGGACGTTTGGGCCTGCTGCTGGACTTGCCTAAAGGTGAGGATGTAAATAACAGACCTTATATTAGCGTTTATGATGCTTTATCCATTATCAACTGGGATGATGGTAAAGATGAATTGGGCAATATCAACTTGAACATGGTTGTTCTGGATGAAAGCGGTCCTGTACGTGTCAATCAGTTTGACTGGAAAGAAGAGAAGCGTTATCGCGTTCTACAATTAGGTCCAATGGACACAGATGAAGTTGCAGGTGGGGCGGTCTACTCCCAACATCTGTTTATTAACAATACCAATTATGATGAAGGGCAAATGATTGCTCCTTATTATAAAGGTAACACGCTGGACGAAATACCTTTCCAGTTTGTCAATACAACAGATATTACCCCAGCACCGGAAGCGCCGCCATTGTTGGGTCTTGCTAACATTTGTCTAAGCATGTACCGAAGTGACGCGGATTACCGCCAATGCTTGCATATGCAGGGTCAGGATACTTTAGTTGTTGTTGGTGGTTCCATGGAAAATGGAGATAAAGCCCCTCAGCGTATCGGCCCTGGCGCTGTTATTAACGTTGCTATTGGTGGTGATGCTAAATATGTAGGTGTTAGCGGTGACGGTTTGTCCGAGCAACGTCTCGCACTGGCAGCGGATAAGCAGGAAGCCCAAATTAAAGCCGGGCAAATGGTAAACAATACCAAGAGTACGCAGGAATCGGGCGAAGCCATGAAAACGCGTATTGCTGCGCGTACAGCTAGTCTGATTCGAATTGCATATACTGGCGCGGCTGGTTTGGAAAACTTGCTGAAGGTTTGCGCTAAGTGGATGGGCGCGGATCCCGAGAAGGTTGTGGTTAAGCCTAATCTTGAATTTACCAAGAGCATGTTTAACGGTCAGGATTTTGTCCAAATTATTACTGCACGCAACCTTAAGGCTCCGATTAGCTTGCAGTCTATTCATGGCTGGCTTGTTGATCAGGGCTTAACCACACTAAGCTTTGAAGAAGAAATGGCAATTCTTGAAGAAGAGCTTAAGAAGTGGCCTCTGCCCGATGATCCTAAAGCTGATTTAAACGCAGAGCAGCAAGTAAACAAAGATCCTAAGGAAGACGACGCTTCCGATAAAGAATAGTTGCAACTTCCAAGTTGATCGGTTTATATTAACGAACACGGGGCTGGGACGGCTCAGCTCCAAAAACGTCACACGGGTGACAACGGAGATAAGAAATGAAAAAGAGTTCTGTAGCTATTAGTGTTGGTATGGCTTTAATTAATCCACGCGCTCGCGGTGAAGGTGATGTGGAACTGGAATACGAATATGCATCTGCGGAAGAAATCCCGGCAGAGTTTGCAACTCTTTACGCAGAGCAGGGCGGTAAATACGTTCTTGCAAAAGTTAAAGGCGTAGCTCCTGCTGATAGCGTTCGTCGTCTGGAAAGTGCATTAGCAAAAGAACGTAACGACCATCGTCAGGTGAAGCAACAGATTAGCGCACTAGGGCGTCCGGTTGAAGAAGTTCTTGCGGACCTTGATCGTATCCCTCAACTGGAAGCTGCCGCTAACGGTAAAGGTACTCCGGAAGACATCGAAAAGATGGTTAAAGCTCGTCTTGCTCCGCTCGAGCGTCAATTGCAAACTGTAGCAGCCGAACGCGATTCCGTTAAACAGGAAATTGAAGGCTACCGCACTCGCGAAACTAAAGCGAAGATTAAAGACGCAGTTATTGCCGCTGCATCCGGTGCTAAGCTGCGTCCGTCCGCTATCGAAGATGCGGTGACTTATGCACAGTTGCAAATGACCGTTGACGAGAACGGCAATGTGGTTACGAAAGATGGGGCTGGTGTAACTCCATACCTAACCCCAGCGGATTGGCTTAACGAGATCCTCCCGAAACGTCCTCACTGGGTTGAGGGTTCTGCTGGTGGCGGTGCATCTGGTCCGGGCGCTGGCGGCCATCACGGTGAAGACCCATACAGCCACGACGGTTGGAACATCTCTAAGCAGATGAATCTCTGGAAAACTAATCAATCTTTAGCTAAACGCTTAGCTGAAAAGAATGGCGTAGATCCGCTGAAGCCTGTACGTCCTGCGAAGAAATAAGTTGACATCCCGACGTCCCTGATGTTAAGTTTCAACACATCAGGGACACGGGTTCCTAAACAGCCTTCCACGGGGAAAGGCTACCAACAGTAAACAAATCAATCCTTTTCCTGGAGACAAGTATGTCTAAATCTAAAATTATTCTGCCATTTGGTCGTGGTGAAACTGACCTGACTCGTTTGACGGATGTCATTGTCCCTGAGATCTTCACTGGTTATGTACAGACGCAGACCGCTGAACTTTCTGCTCTGATTCAATCCGGTGCGGTTGTAATGGACGAGCGTTTATCTGCTAACCTTGCTGGTGCAGGTCTGACTTTTAACGAGCCGTTCTATAACGACCTGAAAGATGAAGACGAAGATATCGCGGTTGATAAAGGCGATCCGTCCAAACCGTCTAACATCACTACCGGATCTGAAGTTCAGGTTCGTATGAGTCGTTCAAAATCCTGGGGTTCTGCGGATCTGGTATCAGCTTTGATTGGTAACGACCCAATGACCGCTATCGGTAACCGCGTGTCTGCGTGGTGGGTTCGTCGTCTGCAAGCTGCATACATCGCAACCTGGAAAGGTGTATTTGCTAATGCGAAGAAATCTCATAACGACGATTTGACTTTCGACATTTCCGGTTCTTCTTTTGTAAATAACCAGACCAACTTTACCGCGTCTAACTTCATCAACGCAACTGCAACGATGGGTGATGCTGCTCGCGGTCTGACCATGATTATGGTACACTCTACCGTTCGTAACCGTATGCGTCAGTTGAACCTGATCGACTTCATTCCAGATGCTCGCGGTGAAACTCAGTTTGAGTATTATCAGGGTCTGCGTATTATTGAAGACGACTCCATGCCGCACGATCCGTCTACTGGTGTGTTTGAAAGCTGGCTGTTCGGCCCGGGCGCGACTGCAATGGGTGCTGGATCACCGAAAGTTCCGACCGCTGTGGTGCGTGACGAAGCCGCTAACCAAGGCGCTGGTGAAGAAGTTCTTCACAACCGTGTTGAATGGATTCTGCATCCAGTTGGTCATGCTTGGTCAGCTTCTCAAACTGCCAAAGGTGGTCCGTCTAACGCTGCTACCACTAACAACCTGGCCCATGAAGATTCCTGGCGTCGTGCGTTCCCTGAGCGCAAGCAGCTTAAAGTTGCACGCCTGATCACTCGTGAGTATCAGGCTTCCTAAGGCTTCACTCAACGCCGCGCTGTAGTATTTTGGGGACATCTTATGTCCCCTTTTTTATAGAGGTGAATTATGAGATATGAACGCTATACGCATAAACGTCAGTACAAACGTTATGAACGTCACACTGCAACTGTAGTACACGCTTCAATTAAGACGGTCGGTAAGGTGCAATATTCCGCTGATGGTCAAACTGGTTGGCAGGACACAATCCCTGAAGGACTGATGAAAGTTAATACTCCTTTGACGTTTTATATACGCGTTAAGGAAGTGAACCCAGTTGATGACGGGTCTTATGTTTATAAGTTCCTTATCGCTGCGGGAACAGGTGACGCATTATCTCTTGTAAACACCGATGTAAACAAAGCAAAAATTTCTGGCACTGCACCTGAAGGAATGTTGGGAAAAACATTCAGCGTCAATTGCACAGTACAGGATAGCTCAGGTAAAGAAGTTACAGGTACAGCATTAACGCAAGCCTGGGCTTCTAACATCGTATAAGTAGCCTTCATCCTTGACGGATCTCTTAAAGGTTGCTATTAATAACAAGGCTAGTTAAATAAGGACTTAAACAATGAAGACACTGATTGAAGCACTGTTAGAACTCGATCCGGAAAACCCGAATCATTGGACCAGCGATGGTCTACCTAAAGTAGACGCTCTACGCTTCGCTACCGCTAACCCGTCTTTAACCCGCGACGATATTACAACTGCTGCCCCTCTATTCACCCGCGACAACCGCGTGCTGGAAGAGCCTGAGCCCGTGGAACCCGTTAAATCGGCTGATCCAGTTTTACATGAAGCTGTTAAACAGGAGAAAGCTCATGAAGAACAAAAGAAAGTCGCGGTTGCAACGATGCAAATCGAAGTTAAGATTAGCGAAGCACTGCGTGCTCTTCTGGAGCCGGAAAAAATCGGTGACGCTTCCAGCTTAACCGATGAAGAACTGAAAGCGAAGCGCGAAAAGCTTAGCAATGTGGTTAAAGAGATTGCCCACACTAAGCACGCGTTGGAGACCGCTATTGCAGACGTTCAAGCTGATCTGGATAAGATTATCGTTGAGCAGGAGCGTCGTCGTCCTAAGTCCGGTCTTACTGCAACTCAGATGTATCTTGAAGCGCAGAAAAAACGTAAACCTGAAGACATGCTTTCTGACCATCGCTTCCAGAACCCTATTGACGATCCGGTCGCCCGTATGGTTGCACGTAATATGATGCGCCGAGGTTAACCATGGAAATGAGCCATAGACAATATGTGTTGTGGCTCCTCCGACGTAATAGAAAACGGCGTCAAGAAGACGCCGTTTCTGTTCCTGAAGAAGAGCTCCCGCCACTTATCCCTACAACCATCGCAATGAGGAAGAAAGATGGAGATTCCACTGATAGTTGAAGATGGTACTGGTGTACCGGACGCCAACAGTTATGTCACCATTGAACAAGTCCGCATGTATGCCGCAATGCGAGGTATTGTACTTCCAAGTGAAGACGAAGATCTAAAGACAAAGATCTTTGACGCTATGGATTTTGTGGAAGGGTACAGCCAACGCTTTAAAGGTTATAAAATTGACCCACAGCAACCGCTAAATTGGCCACGCTACGGGGTGTTTGTGGACGGGTTCGAGCTACCCCAAAGGCCCTTACCAAAGGCGCTTATAAACGCTGTTTGCCAGCTTACAGCGGACTCAGCTACTGGCGGTCCTCTTAATGGGAAAACTACCGCATATGCAGTCAAAAGAACTAAAGTAGAAGGTCTTGAGATTGAATATGCAACTGGTAGCACAGCACAGTCCGGTCCAGCAAAAACATATGATAAAGCTATGACGTTTTTATCACCTTTGCTGGGTTATCAAATGGGTAATAGATTGATACGGTGATTTATGAGCTTTCCTTACGAGCAGCTAGTTGAAGCTGCAAAGCAAATGATCAACGATGCGGGTGTTAACTGTACCCTTGTAGTTATGGAGCAAGGGGAAGGTCAAGATGAATGGGACGATCCAAGCGTTGAAAAACGATACCCATTCATCGGAGCTTTCCTTTCACCAAAGGAAAAGATGATTGGTGGCAGCCTTGTTTCTGCTGGTGAACTGAAAGTGTTAACTTACCCAATGACACCTCCATTGACTCGCGATAAAGCAATGACTGCACGCATTGAGCGTATGTCACCGGATGGGGAACTGGAGGTGTGGACCATAAATGAGTTTGTTGATACACGACCAGCTAACGTTTCTGTTCTTTACACTTTTAAGGTGACGCGATAATGGGATTCGGGGCGGATATTCGACGTGCAAGCCAGAAGGTACTTGTTCAGACAAGCGAGCAAGCCAAAAAAGTCGTTGTCAAGTTCACAGAGAACGTGATACAGGATACTCCTGTTAAGACCGGACGTACAAAAGGTGGTTGGCGGTCATCCATTGGCGCGCCGTATGCAACGGAAACTATCCGCCTCGATCCTACTGGAGAGATGGCTAAAGCTGAAGCCCGAGTTGTTGCACGTCAACTGCCTAATGATAAAGACTGGACTTTCTATTTTAGCAACCTGACACCATATGCTAGCAAACTGGAGTTCTTAGGTTGGTCACAGCAAGCCCCGAACGGTATGGTTCGTATTAACGTAGCGAAGCTTCCAATGTTGATACGTCAAGCTATAGCAGAAGGAAAACTATAATGCTTGGATACGATTTCATTAATGATGCATTTAATAAGATGCTACGCGAAGCAGTTGGACCGGATATTGGTATAGCGTGGAAGAATAAGAAGTTTACACCTAAAGCTAACCAGATGTGGTTAAAGGCAATTAATGCTCCCGCTTCCACTTACGCCGCAACGCTAGGTGATAACGGTCTGAATGAAATTCCAGGATTCTACCAAATTACAGTATATAGCCCTTTAAACACTGGAACGTCTAAGCAGAATCAAATCTTGGATTCTATTCGGAAAAAGTTTAAACTGGGCTTGCGTATCCCGTGCCCGGATGACCACACGTTACGGATTGTCAGTTTAGACTTTTCGCAAGGTGGACAAACTTCGCTGAACGATTTTACCAAAGGCGGGGTTGAAGATAACTGGGACGTTAACTTTATCACAATCTATTGGTCGGCTCGTGAGCCGAGGTAAGAGAGGATCTAAATATGGCTACAGGTTCACGTTATTCGTGTTACTACGTCAAAGAAGATGTAAGCAACACTACGCCAGCGAGTGCGAAGTTTACCCCGTTCCGTGTGACCAGCTCCGGTCTGGACATTAATATTGCAACGCTGGAATCTGAAGAACTACGCGATGACGCCGAAACTGCGGACTTCCGCCTCGGTGCTCGCAGTGTTGAAGGTACAGTAACGGGCGAAATGTCCTTCGGCACCTTCGATGATCTTATTGCTGCTGCACTTCGTGGGGAGTGGCAAGACAACGTCCTTAAAGGTGGTATTGTCCGTCAGTCATTTACTTTCGTAGACTATAACGCAGATCTGCCGTCAGGTAAATATACAATTTATCGCGGTTGCGAAGTTAATAGCATGACTTTCTCATTGTCTGCGGAAAACATGACCACAGTAGAGTTCGGTATTGTTGGACGCTCGATGGAAATTGCGGAATCGCTCCCATCTGGCGCAACTATCAAAGACCGTACGACTACTTCACCGATGGATGGTTTCTCCGGTCGCTTGCTGGAAAACGACGAAGAAATCAGCGTTATTACGGAAATCGGTCTTACCGTTGAAAACGATATTGCACCACGCTTTGTTGTTGGTTCCAAGTTCTCCATTGAACCGTCCGCTGGTCGCCGTGCGGTAACTGGTACAGCTAACGTGTACTTCCTGGATAACAAGCTGCGTATGAAGTATCTGGATGAAGTGGAAACTTCAATCAAGTTTGATCTGATTGACCCAAGCAATCCGGAACAAAAATACACTGTGGAAATCCCTCGCGTGAAATTCACTGAAGCTCCGCGTCCTATTGACGGTGAAGGGGATATCATGCTTAATATGGGCTACCGCGGATTGCTGGACCCAACAACCGCAAGTTCCATCAAAATTACCCGCGTTCTAGCGGCAGCCTAAGGATAAGAAATGACCGACACCAAAAAAGCCAAAGTTGCAGTAGCTAAAAGCTTCCGTGATTTTAAAACTGTGAGCCGGGCTAACGACCCGGCAAACACTAAGCCGATGAATGTGGTTATTCCTGGTGTAGGCGACACTGGCGAAAAACTCTACATTCGTAGCCGCTACTGCACAGAGTACCGTGATGCTGAACTGAAAGCACAGCGTCAACTGTTGGCGCTTATGCAGGGTAAAGACGGTGAAGTAACGGATGCTATGAAAGAAGATATCCTTACCCGTTCACTGTGTAACCTTGTAGCAGGTTGGACTTTTGACGAGCCCCCGACTGTTGACAACGTGTTTGAGTTCTTAACGGAGAACCCAACTGTCCGAGAAGATCTTAACGTATTTGCCGCTAAAGATAGTAATTTTTTCTAAAAGCGCGCAGACAGTTAATTGATAAGAAGATCCTCCAATGGGAACTAAATAGCAAAGTCCCCGGCGGGGGATCTTCTTTATTATCGCAACTGCAAAAGGTTGAGGAACAGTCTGGTAAGACGCCACCTAAGCTTAAAGAATATCGGGAAAAGGAAATACCGATTTGCTTTGAATACTTATCTACTTTATTTGATGACATTTACACTGGAGGGGATTTTAGTTATACAGAATTGCACAGCTATCAGGTAACAATGGGCTTACATCTTCAACCGTACGAATGCGAAATACTGCGACAGCTATGGCTTGAAAAGCGCGTGTCTGAAGCTGAACAAAATGCTAAACTCATGGAAAGTCAAATGCAAAATCAGAATAAAGGTAGAAGGAAAAGGAGAAGGTAATGGCCGAAACTGCTTCGCTAGTAATCAGAGTTGACGCGAAAGGGATTAGCACAGCGGACTCCATGCTGCGTAACCTTGCGCGTACAGGTGACACAGCGGAGCGTTCCGCTCAACGTGTCACATCCAGCTATAAAACATTGTCTAACACATCTAACGAACTTGCAACTGTCACAAGTCGTTTGGATGCTGCAATTGTAGGAATGATCAGCGTTGACACCATTAGCCGTGTTATATCGCTGTCTGACTCCTGGACCATCCTTACCAACAAACTTGAACTAGCTCGTATGGGTAATGAAACCGTTGCGGATTCCCAGCAACGTGTATTTGATATTGCTCAGCGGTCACGTACAAGCTTGGAAGCAACTGCAACTCTATATTCCCGTCTCCAGCGTGCAATGAAGAATACTGGTATGACGGGTATGGAGCTTGGACGTATCACTGAAACAATCAACAAAGCGATGATTGTTTCCGGTGCAACGTCACATGAAGCAAGCGCTGCTCTTATTCAGTTTTCGCAAGCAATGGCATCCGGTGTTTTGCGCGGGGATGAATTCCGTTCTGTTGCAGAACAAGCTCCGCGCTTAACTCAAATCATGTCCGATGCGTTAGGTGTTACCATTGGACAATTGCGTGAAATGGCGTACAGCGGCAAGTTAACTGCCGATGTGGTTATCAAATCGTTGTCTGGTGCTGCGGATACAATTGATAAAGAATTCAGCCGCACTATGCCAACGTTCAACCAGCAATGGACAATTGCGACAAACAACTTGACTAAGTTTATGGGCGAATCCCAAAAGACTCAAGGTGCGGTCGCTGCATTGGGTCAGACGTTTGTTGCGTTATCCGAAAACTTAGGAACGGTTGTAACGGTTGGTTCAGCTTTAGCCACAGTGATTACCGCCCGTATCATTACCGCAATGCTTGCTAAGACTAAAGCGTCTATAGCTGCTGCAAAAGCATCTCAGATGGAAGCTGCACAGACTGCGGCAACTACTGCGGTGATGCAAAGCTCTATTGGCGTTACCGCACAGAAAGCGGCTGCGGATCGTGCTGCTTCGCTTGCAGCGTTACAGGTTGCTCGCGGATCATTGGCAGTTGCTAAGGGTACGGCAGCGGAAGCAGGTGCGCGTCTTGCGCTTATTAACGCTACCCGTGCGCATTCTGCGGCAATTATGGCGGACGTACAAGCACGGCAAGCGCTCAATGCTGCACTCAACGCAACCGTACCAGCCGCAAGCCGGGCAGCTACAGCAATGAGCTTAGTTCGCGGTGCTATGGGGTTAATTGGCGGTCCTGTTGGTGTAGCAATGCTGGCAGCGGGTGCAATTTACTCCTATAAAGCGTCGCTGGAAGCTGGTCGTGCGGAAAACAATCAGTTTGCGGATAGTGTTGATACTGTACGCGATAAACTGATGCAGATGACAGAAGCTCAGTTAGCTGCTAACGCAGTTAAAGCTAGAGCAATCCTTCCGGAACTGGAAGAGCAGTTGAAGCGGGAGCAAGCTTCTTTAAAATCCGCCACAGAAACACAGAAGTTCTACGAAGCACAGTTAAAACGTCGTGCTGCGTCCGGTCGTGATACAGCTAGTGCCGAGAAGAACTTACAGATTGCTACGGATAATGTCAAGCTTGCTGCGGAGCGTGCGGAAGAGGCCCAACGTCGTTACAATAACGTATTGGAGCTGACAAGTCCTGCTATCGAGAAGATAATCCCGTTAGCCCGTCAGCTTGCTGCTGATATGAAAGCAGTGCTTAATATCAAATCCGGTCCGCTTATTGACGAGAAAGTGCTTGATCGTTTTAAAGGTCAGTTAGGTGACGTTAACCGTGAGATTGACGTCAACACGGTTAAAGGTTCTGGTAACGCTCGCCAGGCTGCAATCCTTAGTGGGCTGTATCAAACTCTGGGCAAAGACGCAGACACCTACGGAAGTCTAATTCGCAAAGTAGCGATGGGACAGGATGTTAGTGCTGAAGCGACAAGCGAGTCCTCAAAAAAACTTGTTAAATATGCTCAAGAATTAGCAGAAGCTTACGGCAAGAACTACGATCTTGAAGAAGCGGAGAAAAACCGAACCAAAGCTACAAAAGACGCTATTAAGGCGGATGAACAGAACGCCAAAGTTATTGACGATTTACGCAACAAGCTTAACGAAGTAACCACAGGGGTTAAGGAAAACGCTAAAGCTAAAGCGCAAGCTGTAGCACTCAATAAGTTAAATGCATCCGCAACGGCTGCGGAAAAAGCAGAAGTCGTTAGTCTTGCCGCTGCAATTTACGATGCAGAAGAAGCTCAAAAGAAACTGGACGAGCGTAAGAAGAATCGTAAGTTTGCTCAGGGTCTGTTAGATGAAGGTATGACCGACTATGAAAAAATCGCGTACGAGCAAAATACAAAGATTGCAGAGCTTAATGCAAAACAGCGGGCGGATGATCTAGCTTACTATCAGCTTTATGAGGATGCCAAAACCCAAGTCCTGAAGAAAGCGAGCATGGAAAGGGAAAATCTGGATAAAGTTCTTATGAACCGAATGATATCCTTTTCTCAGGAATCCTTGGGTATTATAATGGATGGTCTATCTGATGCTGTAGGTCAGCAGAACTTCTTTTATAAAGCCATGTTTGCAGCACAGAAAGCAATGCAGATCCCGTCAATTCTCGCTAACACAGAAACCGCGGCGTCTGCGGCTCTTGCATGGGGCACACAGCACGGCGGCGCTACAATGGGAGCAACGATGGCAGCAATGGTGAAAACTATGGGCTACGCGTCGGCTGCTACTGTGGGTGGCTTAGCAATTGCTGGTATGGCTCACGACGGTATTGATAACGTTCCACGTGAAGGTACATGGTTATTGGATAAAGGTGAACGTGTACTTAATGCTCCGTCTAATGACAAGTTAAACCGCTTCCTGGATAGCCAAGCTTCACAACAAGGTGGCGTGAATATGTCCGGTGGTGTTAGCATTGTTCAGTATATCACGGTGCAAGGAAATGGCGATGCTGCGCTCACGCAAGCCATGCAGCAAGCGGCTCGTGATGGTGCGGAGCAGGGATATAATAAAGTTCTTAACGACTTTGCATCCCGAGGAACAATTCGTAGAACTGCAATGGGGTAATATATGCTCACTTGGCCCGAAGAACTTAGACCATCGGAAATGGAATGGTATCTAGTTTCAAACGCTGTAGAATTTACAAGCCCCTTCAATGGGGCTTCCCAAACTGTGTCATATCCCGGATCTCGTTGGGAAGCGACACTGACATTTAGCAACTTAAATGACTGGCAATCCAGAAAGCTTGAGTCAACGTTAGCTAAACTTGATGGTAAAGCTGGTCGCATTATGCTTCAGGATTTTGGTCGCTGGGGTCGGCCTCCAATGGGATCACCTGTGGTTAATGGCGCAAATAACACTGGGACAACTTTATCAACTAAGGGGTGGACTCCTGACCGTAAGGTACTATGGGAAGGGGACTATATCGCAGTAAACAATGAATTAAAATTGATAACAGAAGATGCTTGGAGTGATTCTTCTGGTAACGTAATTTTAAATATTGCCCCAATGTTAAGAAGCATCCCTTCAAACGGTGCAAAGATTGAGACTCAGAAACCACAAGGATCTTTCCGCTTAGCCGAAAACACAAATGGAGTTAAACGTCAACCTGCATTTAATAACTCCTTTACTCTAAAATTCTCGGAGGCATTCTAATGTTATTCAGTCCGTTTAGCGATAGCCTTCTTAGCGCAATGGAGCAACCAAACGTTGCGCTAGTGTTGGCAGCGGAAATAGACTTCCCTTCCGGTATCACTCGCGTGCATACTGGAACAGGAACTGTTATTATCAATGGTCAGACTTTTCTTGGTGTGGGTACTCTAGGGGATGTTGGATCCGTTACCGAAGAAAACAGCACAAGCTCAAGCACAATGTCTATGGCGCTTAGCGGTCTGGATATGAGCCTTGTAGGGGAGACTTTAAACGAAGAAGTCATTGGATGCGATGTTGTCTGCTATCTTGCAGTAATGAACGATCAAGGTGTTGTCACTGGTGCAAACGTACTATTTAAAGGGTTTATTACAGACACATCCTTACAAGCAGGTCAACAAAACGCATTGAGTTATGTTATTGCCAACGTGTTTGAGCGTTGGTCGCAAGGTTTACCGGATCGCTATACAGATGAAAGTCAACAACGTTTACATCCAGGTGATCGGTTCTTTAGATATGTTGCACAAATGGCTGAACGTTCAATCTTTTGGGGGAGTAAAAAAGATGCGCCAGGATTCACGTATGAGTAAAATGCCGGGATGGCAGACACGTTTATTAACCACAGTGAAGGAGTTGGCATCGACTCCTTTTTCTTGGGGTGAAAACGATTGCTGTACGTTTGCCGCTAAATGTGTTGATGCACAATACAACACAAATATTTATGATCAGATAGCAGGTAAATATAGCACAGAACTTGGAAGCAAGCGATTCTCGATCGAAAAAGTCGGAACAGCTTATCTTCCAACTTTGCTGGATGCTTATTTGAGCGAACGTGTTGATAAGAATTATGCACAAAGAGGAGATGTGGTCACATTTGAGGGAGCATTGGGCTTAACAGCTGGCATATTATGGACGGGATATGTATGGGCTATGGGTCCGAACGGTGTGGAAACATTCCCGCTTAATAAGATCAAAATTACGGATATTTGGAGGGTCTAATGCCACCAGCAATAATTGGAGCAGCAATAACTTTAGGTGCATCTTATGCGGCAACGGCTGGTTTCATATCAGCAACTACAGCTCTTGTTATTGGTATTGCTGCAACTGCGGCGGGTGCTCTTTTAACTAAGACACCTAATATGAACTTTAATGCTTATAAAGGCCAACAAGAGCGTAAACAGGTTTTACGAGCAGCCGCAGCGTCTCGAACAGTAGTGTATGGTACAACAGTTGCTTCCGGTGTTATGACGTTTGCCGAGGAGCAGCCTGGAGATCAGGACGAAGACGAACTCCTGCATATGGCGCTTGTTGTAGCTTCACATCCATTGGAGGGGATTGGTGATATTTGGCTTGGGGATGATCTTGTACAGACTTTCGAACAGTATGTCACTTGGGAATTTCATAACGACCGCCAGACTGTAGATCCGTTCATGTTAAGTAATTGCCCTTCCTGGAAAGAGGATATGATTGGAAAAGGGATTGCATGGCTTCGCATTAGCTTTAAATTTAATGCGGAAAAATTCCCTTCTGGTTTGCCAAACATTAAGCTCCTTAAAAGAGGTCGCCGTGTATATGATCCTCGTTCTGGTTATACCATATTTAGCGATAATGCAGCGTTAGTAATACTTGATTACTTCCGCACGTATCTAAAGCGCAAAGATGAAGATATTAACTGGGACCAATTCAAAGAAGCGGCTAACATCTGTGATGAATACGTCAATAACGCTGATGGTTCTACAGAGCGCCGTTATAAGATCAACGGTGAATTTGAAGTAGATGAAGCCCCATCCAAGATTCTGGATGCTATGTTGCAAGCTTGTGGCGGCGAGCTAACGTATGTAGCGGGTAAACACGGTCTTCTGGTTGGCGCATATTACGGCCCAGCAACAATGACGTTGGACGAAAGTTGTATTGCTGGGGATATCAAGATTGTTCCAGAGACTTCTTATAAGGAGCGCACAAACACCATTACAGGGACATTTATTGATCCAAAGCAAAACTATGTTGAAGCGGACTTCCCTCCAGTTGTGGTTAAGGAATGGGTGGAAAAAGATGGCGGTGAAATAACTCAGGACATGGATTTCCGATTTGTAACAAGTGAATATCAAGCCCAACGTTTATCTAATATTATTCTACGTCGTAAACGTGTTGGACGCACAATTGAAATTCCTTGTAACATGAAGGGTTATAAATTTCGTCCAGGAATGTATGTAAAAGTTACCATTACGCAGATTGGCATGAAGAATGTTGAAATGCGCGTTACTAAATGGTCTTTTAACCCTAAAGGTGGTGTTAACCTTACACTGCGTCAAGATTTCCTGGAAATGTGGGACGATGCGATCGGTAAGCCTATGGACCGACCGGATCTTGTAGATTTGCCCAGTGGTGGTGTTGCTCAACCTCAAAATCTTCAATACCAGATCTTGCAGATTAGCGATGTGGTACAGGGGGTATTATCCTGGACCAACATGGGGCAAGTGGCATATAACCGCGTAGCTGTGCGACAGGGAGGCGTTACTATTTGGACCGCACAAGTCCCTGGCCAAAGCGTTCGTGTTACTGGGTTGCTGCGTGGGGCATATACTGCGCACGTTCAAGCTGTATCGCACAGTGGCGCAATATCACCGGAAGCTTATTTGGAGTTTAATATTCAAGCTCCACCGCCACCTTCATCTGTTGAGATACAGAACGGTTATTTTTCTTTAACTCTTATACCAAAGATTGCAGAGCTCACTAGTGTTAGCACACAATTTGATTTCTGGACGTCTGGTGAAACAAAACTGCCGTCTGCTAATACAGATGTTGTTGAGCGCGATGCGACCCGCGAAGGTATGGGAACTATATGGCAGAAAAATAACTTACTCAATGACCACACTTATTACTGGTATGTAAGAACTATCAATGCCTTTGGGTCGTCCGCGTTTGTGGAAGTTGAAGCTCGTGTATGGGCAGAAACTGCACAGATTATAGAAATCATGGATAAAGAGTTTCAAGAAACTGAAACTTTCAAAAATCTCATGGAGACTGTGCAAAAGGTTGATGACGGTGTGACGGAATTGTCCAAAGTAGTTGAAGGACAAGCTACAAAAATTGAATCGGTTCAGAGCAGTGTGGGTGATGTTGTTGTTACCGTGCAAGAGCAATCACAAGCACTAGCGGATCTTAATGGCAAACTTTCCGCTCAATGGGGTCAAAAGGTTCAAATAGACAATAATGGTAACAAATATGTTGCAGGTATGCAGTTAGGTATTGAAGGTAGCGGAGGACAATTCCAGTCTTACTTTATGGTGAGCGCGGATAACTTTGCTATTTATAATCCTGTAGCAGGAGCAGCACAGCTTGCATTCGCTATTAAAAACGGTCAAAGTTTCTTGCGAGAAGCGTTTATTGAAAACGGATCGATTACCAACGCTAAGATTGGTAATGTTATCCAGTCCAATAACTGGAATGGTAACGATCAAGGTTGGGCAATTACAAAAGACGGTTATTGCGTATTTAATAACGTAACCGTCAGAGGGACAGTTGTTGCTAACGCTGGTCAATTTGGTTTCAATGGAAATGGAGGTATTACAATTGATAGTAACGGTATTCGTGTTCCGCTATCAGGTGGTGGTGTTGTCATAGTGGGACGATGGTAATGAAATATTTAAACGGGGCATATGCCCCGTTTATTAATACATATTTGGTATAGCGATAGCTGGAGTAGGGATGATAATATTTCTTTCTGGTGGTCTTAAAGAAGGGGAATAGAAGTTACCAATCACTTTATTTCTTTCAGCTCTTACCTGATTATTATACATATAAACGCCATTATAACGAACATGGTCATACCCGCCATTATAGACGTTGCGCATACCGTAAAAAGCAAGCTGAATTAACCTGTTACCTATGTCTTGGTTACTCCCCGATAAAATTAAAGTCCTGTCAAATAAGAATGGTTTTCTCACTGTAGAAAATGTGACTTGCCCAATATTGTTTGTCATTGTAATACCGTCACCTGGCGACGGTGGAGTATTATTAAAGATTACCAGCTCCATTGTAACGCTACCGGCAACGTCGTCTCGACCCGTATACGCAATGTTGCGGACTATAATGTTAGAACCATCAAAGCCAACAGAAACGTTTGGATCACTCCATCTTGCAAACGGGATACCGGATACAGGTAGTTGCAGATTGCCATTGACTGTAACCGTACCAGCGTATTGACAAGTCATTAGCTTTGCATTATTAGAGATTGCTGTAAAATCCGTAGAGTTAGATACATATAGACCTGTATTATAATTGGCGGCTGGTAATACCTCCATAATTGAACCAGCCCATTGCGGTAGTTTTCCGGTATACCCAAAAGGATTACCACCCCTTAAGACAACTCCAGAATTACCGTTCCTGGAAATAGAGGATATATAGAAAGGTGATGCAACAACTAAACCTTGATCGTAAACTTCAATGATTTCAACTGGTCTTGTTGGAATTACAAAAATCTCAGACCCGTTAGTGAGAGGGGTATTAATCACTAACGTTTGATCGGATTGACAGCGCTGATCAAAATTAGCGCAAAAGGACAAGGCCCGTAAACCTGATGTTATTTGCATTGCAGGTCTGCCGTCATTGTAGTTTATATAAATACCCTCTGGCATAATTACTCCAACAATGTGGTTAAAGATGATAGACAATATTGTTTTATATTCTAATTTAATTTACCATATTTGTATGCCATAGTGCATCCATTAATTGATCAACTCTGCGAAACAAGAGGTAAAAATGGCAACTCGTCTACATGGTATTCTGATGGATGGTTTAAATAAACCAATCATCAACGCTACAGTTGCTCTTATTGCTAAAGGGAACACAATTACCGTTCTTAATGGTAGTGAGGCCATATTCCGCACTGACGGATCCGGTGCGTATAATGTAACTGTCCAGACTGGTCATTATAAAGTAATCATCGGACCTCAAGGTATTGAGCCTTATAAAGCTGGGGAGATTGTTATTTATGGTGACAGCCCTGAAGGTTCGCTGAACGGATATTTAATTAACTGGGCTCCAGAAGAATTAACTCCGGACCTTATCAAACAAGTCCAGCAACTTGTGGCTAACTCTGAAGAATATGCTCTGCAAGCTGGACGCTCTGCTGCCGCAGCAAACGCAGATGCTACGGACGCACGTAACAGTAAAGCAGCGGCTGCAACCTCAGCAAGTGAAGCATTAACTTACAAGAATGATTCTAAAACTAACGCGGATGCAGCTAAACAAGCCCAGTCCAGTGCTGCGGGCTCTGCTAACACTGCAACCCAAGCTGTAACCACAATAACAAATCTCAAAAAGGATGTTGAAAAGTTAAAGTCGGATACCCAGACTATTAAGGATAGCGCAGTAAGCGAGACGCAAGCAATTAAGGACGCTGCTGTGTCCGAAACTACCGCGTTAAAAGACGCTGCCGCTGCTTCAGCTACGAAAGCAGCTAATAGCACCACCGAAGCCGGAAAACAAGCAGGCAACGCAGGTACAAGTGCAACAAACGCTAAGAACGACGCAGACCGTGCAAAGACGGAAGCTGACCGCGCGGAATCTGCTGCTAACAATGCACCAGAGATCCAGCCGCTGCCTGATGTGTGGATACCATTTAACGATTCGCTGGATATGATTACGGGCTTTTCGCCATCATATAAAAAAATTGTTATTGGTGACGATGAAATAACGATGCCTGGCGACAAGATTGTTAAGTTTAAACGAGCTTCAACTGCAACTTATATCAATAAATCTGGTCAATTTGTCGTTGCGGAAATTGATGAACCTCGATTTGAACGTGATGGCCTGCTTATTGAGGGGCAAAGAACAAACTACATGCTCAATTCGGAAAGCCCTGCCAGTTGGGGGCGATCGTCAAATATGGATGTGCCCGAAACAGGGACGGATAATTTTGGTTTTACTTATGGAAAGTTTGTTTGTAATGATTCATTAATTGGTCAGACTTCCGCTATAAATATGGCGTCCATTGCTGCAACGAAATCCGCAGATGTTTCTGGCGATAATAAATATGTAACAACATCCTGTAGATTCAAGACGGAATTATCCGTTCGTCTACGCATCCGGTTTGATAAGTATGATGGTAGTGCAACAACTTTTCTTGGTGATGCGTATATCAATACTCAGACTTTTGAAATTAAATATACTGGAGGGGCAGCTTCAAGGATTACAGCAAGAGTTAGAAAAGATGAAGCTACTGGTTGGGTTTTTGCGGAAGCAACAATTCAGGCAATTGATGGTGAATTAAATATAGGTTCACAAATACAATATTCACCGCAAGAAGGCGGATCTACAGTATCCGGAGATTATATCTATCTTGCAACTCCACAAGTAGAGAATGGACCGTGTGTATCATCATTTATTATATCCGGAGCAACCGCAGCAACACGCGCAAGCGACATGGTGACTGTTCCTATAAAGAATAATATTTACTCCATTCCTTTCACAATACTGTGTGAAGTACATAAAAACTGGTATAAAACACCAAACGCAGCACCTCGAGTTTTTGATACTGGCGGTCATCAAACTGGGGCGGCAATGATCCTTGGTTTTGGTTCTTCAACGGATTACGACGGATTCCCTTATTGTGATATTGGTGGTTCAAACCGACGCGTTAATGAAAACGCTTCTCTTGAAAAAATGGTTATGGGGATGCGTGTAAAAGCAGATCAATTGACATGTGCAATAAGTAACGGACGTATATCCAGCGAAACAAAAACAACCTGGACTTATATCCAAAGCTCCGCAACTATTCGTATCGGTGGTCAGACAACGACAGGACAACGTCATTTATTTGGTCATGTCAGAAATTTTCGAGTATGGCATAAAGCATTAACCGACCGTGAATTGAAGGAGTCTGTATGAAAGATATTATTTTAAAATTTAAGGATAAGCAAGAATACCAAAATTTCTTAACTAGAATAAATTGGCAAGATAATGAGGAGCTTCAGGACAAGATTCTTCTGGACGAAATTGGTTACACCTATACAAACATCTCCGGGAGTGAAGACGAAGAACCAGAATCAATTCGAAACGACGGTTACTTTGTTAACGTTCGTATCTTGAACTTTGACTTCAACCAGCAGATATTTGATGGATATGTGGTTACATTAGATCAACCTTTAAGAGAATGGGCGTAAGGAGTAGTTATGGTAACTAAGACTATTATACCAACAGATATAACCAAACTTAAATCTGACGTTGAAGCGATTAACGGAGAAGTATCAACATTAACGGAGGATACCTCCACGTTAAAGTCCGATGTGGGAACTCTAAAATCTGACGTCGGTAACTTGAAAACACGAGAAATTGTGAATACCGATTGGACAGCGAAGCGGCCACAAAATCAGCAAAACGATTCTGCTAGTAACTTTGGGACTGGTTACAAATTAATCTCTTCTGGTACAGATATTGATGAAAAAACCTATGCTGCATCATTAGAAATGGTGCTGGTTAGATCTGATGGAATCATAAATGCGCGTATTAATGTTGTTAACGATGCGGGAAACTCAGTATATTACGATTTTAACTATAATGGTGAAATGGTAATTCCACCGAAACAAAATATTAGCGCAAGACGTTTTCGTATAGCAAATGATGGCACAACATCAATGGATGGTCGGTTGAACATGTGGGGTTCTGGGACGCGTGCGGACGTATTAGAATATGGCTGGAGTAATGGTTATGGCTTTTATATGCAGCGTAATAGTGATAACTCACGCGAGTTCCATGTAAACGGAAATATCATAGCAAACAATGTAAGTGCGGGATCTGACCGCGATTTGAAAACGGATATTAAAATCATTAATAACGCGACGGAGAGATTGCGTAAGATGTATGGGTACACATACACTCTTAAGTCGGATGGTATGCCATACGCTGGTGTAATTGCACAGGAAGTAATGGAGTCGTTGCCCGAAGCGGTTGGCGGGATGACAGTTTACACTGAAGAAGATAAGGATATAGGAACGCGTTTCCTTACTGTTAATTATTCTGGTATTGTTGGTCTTCTTGTTCAGGCATGTCGTGAAGCTGACGATCGCATTACTAAGCTTGAGACAGAAGTTGAAGATCTTAAAAAACTAGTAGCAACGCTCATTAACGAGCAACCGGAGCAACTTCTCCCATAACCACATCTATCTTCCGCAGCGCGTCTTCGGGCGCGCTTTTATTGGCTGTCAATCCTAATTTACAAAATCTTTACATTTGGATCATTGTAAAAAGCATGTTAAGGGGTATGCTTTACTTCGTAACCAGTTGGTTACATCCGCTTAACAAATCCATATATGGAGATTTTCCTATGTCTGACATGACTCTTATTCCTGCATCTGGCGGTTTCGGTGGCGAAGCTGGTGCAGCAGCAATCGGCGGTGGTATTGGTGGTCTGATCGGCTCCTGGTTCGGTAACGGCTGGGGTGGCGGCGGTTGGGGTGGCGGTCGTGGTGTTGGTGCAGCGGAAGGTGTTGTAGTTCAAAACTCTCTGGACACTAACGCAGTTCTGCAAGCTATCAACGCAGCTTCGCTGGCAAACATCCAGGGTCAAAACGGGACCAACCTTACCGTTGAACGTTCCGCTGCTTCTACCTTCAACGGTATTACTCAGCAGAACACTCAAAACCTGTTAGCTTCCGTTCAGGGCTTTGCTGGTCTGAACACGCAGATTCAGGGCGGCACCAGCCAAGTGCTCGCGGCTCTGTGTAGCAACGAAGCAGCTAACATTACCCGTTCTTTCCAGGCACAGTTAGCAGCCGAGAAGTGTTGCTGCGAAACCAACCTGAACATCGAACGTCAAGCTGAAGCTACCCGCGGCCTGATCCGTGATCAGTTTGCTCAGCAGCAAGCCGTCCTGATCTGTGATCTGAAGTCCCAGCTTCAGGAAGCTCGTTTCGCTAACTCTCAGTTGGCGCAGACAGCTCAGCTGAACTGCAAAATCAATCAGGTTGAGCAGTTAGTTAACTTCAAACTGCCTACTCCTCCAACTCCTCCGACTGGTTGCTGCTAATAGCTGGTAGTGTGGTTAAGTAAAGCGCCTTTCGCTCCTCCGCTTGGGGCGCTTTTAACAGGAGAAAGAGTATGCACATGAAACCGTACTACGTTATAAAACGCGATGACGACGATGAAGAAGATGAAGACATCGAAGTTCATCACCATCACCATTATCATCACGGACACCATCCGGACACAATGGGGGTAATACATCATGATAGCTATGCTGGCGAACATGGTACAGCTATGGCCCATGTTAAAGGCCGTATGGAGAACCCTCCTCACACTTGGGCGGCGTACCATGATAAGCCCGGCGGTATGATGTCCATTGTTGAAATGGAATACCGTGAGTTGATGGAAAAGAAAACCGAAGGCTCTGCCTCCGGGATTGAAAAAGAGCTGACTGATCTTGCTGCCGCTTGTATTTGCGCGCTCAAGAAAATGAAAGCGATGTAACCTAATAGGAAGCCGACATGCAAAACGTTAATCCAGGTATGGGTGTAACCCAATTCAACGGCATGAAACCGAAGAACTCCATCAACATGGGCGGTGTTGAGTGGACGTTACGTCGGGACGCCACTGATTCAACGACTGTGTTCCCACATCAAAAGGTGAGCTGGCTTAATGCTGGTTGTGAGCCTATGGTGGATGGACGTGTTCATTACTGTTGGATTATGGGTGTGATCCCTCCTACGCCCGGGACGATCGAACGCCCTGTTAACGTGATGTATGTTGGCTTCCACCAATTTAAAATCACTATTGCTCCGAACTCCATAAGTCAAGCAGATCTTGATCGAATGCATGTATATGTGAGCGATAGCGCGGACTTTGCTGGTGACTTTGTAAATAAGTTCCTTGGACTTGAACCGGAACAGCCAGTGGCTCAGCGCGAAAGCATTAGCCCATGGCCCCCAATGATCGATAAAGAAGTTTTAAAACCTCATCCTGATCAAAAAGTAAACCAGACGCAAACAACACAACAAGCAGCTCCACAACAAAATGCAAAGGTGAAACCAAATGACGAGGAATGAAGGAGTAGACAAAGTAACAGAAGCTCTAGCAATAAGAGCTCACGTAATCCTAGACGAAGGTCATAGCCAAGAAGCAATTATGAAATCTGCTTTTGCAGACTTCAAGGCGCTGGGCTCTGTGTCCGGGATTATGAGTGTGGTTAGCACTGGTAAGCTAAGTCAACAACAGATTGATATCGCTCAACGCATTGCTGTGAAAGTTATTGCAGTATTGGGAATGCGTGAAGCTGGTAAAGCCGGTGATTCAGTAGCAACAGAAACTTTACCATAATTGGAGGTTAGTATGTGCTGTGGAACTCCTTGCTGTCTTGGTAGTCCTGCAACTCAAGCTGGTCTGCTTCAAGGACAATTAGCTCAAGCAGCGTGTAATTGCAAAACTTTTCAACCAGTAGCCCCAACTCCTGTGTTTGTGAATGCTTTTGCACCGCCTGTTTTCAATACTTTTGGCGTATACCCATACGGTGCTTTCTTTCGTATATTCTAAGAATAGAAAAGGGGCAAACGCCCCTTTCTTTAACGCTTATGAAAAGCTGACAGGATTGCAAGTGTTACAGCACCCAATCCAACGACGGTAGCATAAGTGAGTTGGTGTTGAACTTTAACAAAGCCATAATAGGTGCTAGGGATGTCTACAATCCCAAACGCCATAGCAAAGCTGGTCCCAAGCAGTGCGACAGCAAGGGCGCGTAATAACGCCCTGCTCATTGCTGTAAAGCCCTTCTCATTACTATCTCCGGTCATTATAACAACAATGATTAGAAATAGCGCAACGACAACTAATAGATATTCCATCATTTGCGTTTCCTGTACATGTATTGATCATACGCAGTCGCAATAATAGTGACTGGCCAGCAAGCAAGTATACATAGAAGACTCACAATCTTCTCCCAACGTTTCTTATGGGCTAGCGCATAATCATAATTATTCCAACAAAAGAAATAAGTCATTGCTGAAATAATTGCGCCAATTACAAAATACATAACCACATATTCATTCATTTGGCAAACTCCCAAATTAGATTATAATTATTTCCCACTGGTACATAGCGCCCTGGACGTGGATCGAAGCTTTTCACTGAAAACTCCAGCGTTCCGGCGCTATATAGTTGCACCTTTTGTCCGTCCCACGGTCCACCTATCAATTTAAAAGTCTGTCGATAACCTTTTGCAGCTTTAGCCATACTCGCTCCTTAAATACCCGCGCGAACGCGGGTATTTCTTTGTTACGCTTCCGGTGTTTCCGGTGATGGTTGATCAGGAACAACAATAACGTCGGCTAAAACTTTCAACGCTTCTTGTTGTTCAGCGGTGATATTATTCCAGTAATAGACATGAATGTAAATAACTGGTTTGTCACCATGTTGCCACGGTTCGCGGCTTGCTACATCCACACCTAAATCGCTTGCTACGCTCTTTTCTTTACCAGCCATGCTAATGTACCCCTTTAAGGTTTTACACGCGGCTAGCCCCCAAAAGTACCCCTATGATCAAGGGTTCTAATGCGCTGCTCCAGCCAACGTGCGTTCTTTTCAAAATGTTTATTGGTACGCGCTGCTTTGCACGCATCAATAATACCTAACTCACATCCAAGCTGCGTTTGTCCCATCACGTAAGAATGGGTTAACATGCTGGATACAAGATCTTCACATTGTAACTTAATAGGATGGTCTTGGCATAGTTTCTTTGCTGCATCTTTTAAATCCACAGCTTGGACACCAGGCGCTATCAGCAAAACTACGAGTAATAAACGTTTCATTATGCTTTCCCTTTACGACATAAGGCTTGAAGTTCCAGAAGCGCATCAATGTCTTCCTGTGGAGTTACACCAACGTGAATTGGATATTTAGCGCGACATTCGTTGCCGACTTCAACAGTGTGGTTAATGTAGCCGTAAACACATCCACCAATAACAGTGAAGATAAGCGCAACAATCATTGTAAGGTACTTACCTTGTTTGCGTTCTTCATTTTGTTTATTAAGCTGACGGTTAAGTTCTACCGCGTCGATTTTACCTTTATTGTAATCGTCTACTAAGCTCATTTTGTATCTCCTCTTGTTGTATGCATATATTAAAACAGACCCGCGAAGGGTCTGCAAGTAGAATTTAGGCGTATCCCATGTCTTCGAGATACTTCTCTGCTTTAGCTATATAAGCATCATAATCTATGTCGTCCGGTACTTTATCCGGTAGCGTCATGATCGGAACACCTCCCGCGCTACCAGCTACACGGTTTCCCGAGTTAGCATAGATTATTTCAGGTGTTTCTTCATTAGTGCTTAAGTACCAGCGTACAACCTTACCCAAAAATTCGCCATTCCATACCGCGCCGCCTTTTACCGCACGTAGGATAATGAATTTTCTAATATCGTTGCAATTGCGTATAGTACGAGAAACAGGCGTACCGTGGGCTAAACATTCACATACAGCTTCCATAATGATCTCACCAGTACAGTTCTTTTGAAGACCTGTCTTGGCAAACCAGCCTTTACGTTTAATTTCAACATTTCCTTCCTCGTCAGGTTCTTTTACTGCAACATAGTTATTGACGTTAGCACTGTACAGCTTGTCATAGTAGTTGGATTCCATTTCAAAACCTGTCACGGATTCCCACCACTTGATCATATTATCAACGAAGTCCTGCATGTGGTCCGGATACTTAACCACAATGCCGTCCGTGTTAGCCGAAATTACTTTAATACCATTCAACTCAAATGCTTCAATAAGCATTAACAGTGAAAGCTGTCCAGTTAATGTAACTTGTATCAATAATTGCGGAGCGTACAGTACAGACCACATAGAACCCAACTTACCGAACGATCCGTTGATAACGATCTTCAGCGTGTTGGCTGTGTTCTTATCCCCTGAGTGCTTAGCTGCAATACGACGATCTACAATACTCTTATAAACACGAAGGAACGCTGGTCCCAACTGTTCTGGATATAAACCCTGATTAAGAATGATTGAAGGATAATAAGACGTTACGTCAATGTCCCGCTTTTTGATACCAGGCTCTTTACCGTGGCCAGCACACTCTTCGGAGCTATGCAAACCACCAATACCCATACGGTAGACACCGTCCGCAATCTTGATCTCAAGACCTGTTAATGCTGGAGGTAAGCTGACACCACCGTTATCGCTAACAATAAAGCGACATTCCCGAACAATATCCAAAACACTATTCATCAAAGGTGTTTGAAAACGAATAAAGTCCGGTATGTTGTATGCATACTTTGTTCCAGGATAAACTTGCGGACGCTGTGGGCGCACGCCCGTTAACGCTTGAATCTCGTGCTTAATTACGTCTTCTGCAATCTGTGCATCGGAGCGTGAACGCAGATCCACACCGTATTCTTGCGACATAATTTCACGCAAGTGAATAGGCTCTTGTAATGCAATAAAACATTCTTCCGTCTGTACAAGGTCGTTAATACAGTACCAGCGCACAATAAGCATCTGGTCTTGCGTCAACATTGTATTAGGCTTGAACGGTAAATCCTGCATACGACGAGTATGTACACGTCCGCCATATTGTTTCAAACCACCGGACCCAGGCAGCACTTCCATGATATCAATGTGGTTAACGTTCTGCATACGCTTGAGACGGTAACTCTTCAATACATCAGAAGGACGCCAGTCTTCAACGATTATCTTATCGGTCGCGTCTTTAAGCTGCGCATTAGAACAGCCGTTAAGCGCAAGCGTAGCAATGGGCATATCGTACCCGTTACCGTTAAAGCTCACGATAAGGAAGTTTGTCATTACCCAGTTAAGTAGCAAGCAATTCAAACTACAACCGTGATACATTTCGAAGTAGACAACTTTCTTAGTCCGTACTCCGCGGAATGCGATCAAGAAGTAGTTTGGATAACATTCAATATCGTATACAAGCGGTTCGCGGTTAATCCATGCTTGAATAAGTTCGTCCTGTGTGTACAGGTTGTATTGGAAGTTCCGCGCTTCCTCAAGATTAGGCAAATAATCCGGGCGCTCCCAAGTGCGCTCCGGCGGTAAACGTTTAACCTTTTCTTTCTTTGCTTTTGGCTCAGGCGGTAAGTCCTGCCAAAAGAAACCAATAGCATCTGTCCGCATTAGACACGTTCTCCAATTAACACACCGCGAAGATTTTCCCCAAAGAATGCGCAAGGTTGCGGATATAAACTAAAGTCCGCAGTCTTAACCACATTTTCGAGCAATAACAGGATGTCAATATTGTAAACTCCTGTCATTGATCTGTCCTGCAATACGAAGCTTGCACCTTCTGCATCATCGTAATGAGTACGCGCTAAACCGTTTTCAATATATACGCGTGGACGATCTTCCGCAAAAGGTTTGATTTTATGCAAGCCCTCAAAAAGACCTGGATCAACAGGATGTGCATTGCATTGAACATTTAAAATACGACGTATATCGGGCCACTCCGCATCAATAAGCTGTGTTCGCAACCAGCGACCTTCCGGATAATGAAACGTGACATTGTTCTTGCTGACCTGAATATGTGTCGGGTTAGCTTTAATGCGCAGTATTTCTTTAATAGCAACAGACGGTATTATGCAGTCAATAGGGAATTGATTACCAAACCAATATTCCGCAATGGTGACGTTATTTGTAGCAAATAGGCTACCGTTATTGATCAGAATACCGCAAGCCCACGGACGGGATGCATCTGAGCCTACAAACGGAGCAACGGACTTCACACCGTGTACGAAGCGAGCACCGTCTATTTCGTATAAATCGCCTTCCGGGAATACGTGAGGCGTTTCTTTGTCAATGCAGCGTATAGCAACACGAAACGGTCCGGACTTGATATTAAGTTTACCGTTAGCCATCATTGTTAACTGTACGGTTTCGTCACAGTTTGAGATAGCTTTAATCATAGGCCCAGCTTCGGGCTTGCAATCAATATCCAGCTCAATAGGGCTACCCAGTGCAATAACACCGTTAAAGCCCTGTACCTGTCCATCACGGATAAGAAAGCTGGTAAGCCCTTCTACCAGTTCCTTTTTAGCGACGGAGCCTTGAACAAATTTAAGAGCGTCTAACATTAGCGATCCTCGATTGCTCTAATTGTGGTTAAATCTAATTCACAGGTTGGAGGGTATCCATAAAGTCCCATTTGTTTTCCTTGTGCATTAAACCATGTACCTGACGGATCCTGCCACTGCTTAGGTGTCTTGTGGAGAAATACTACTCTGTTTTCACCGTAATAATTAATTCTTACGCCTGTGTGAGTATATTTACGTTTGCCTTTTGGTCTTCTTAAGTTAGCCATCAGAACAACTCCATTACACGATCACGGAATGTACCGTCATGAGTGGCGTTAATGTTTGCAGCAATTACACCATACGCCCATAAGTTGAAGGCAGCACGTGATTCATAGATTGTTGATAAACGTTCGTAAGTGAAACCGTTTTGCTCAAGGTATTTAAGGACAGCGTCTTGTTCAATTTCAGTTAATGTTGAAACATGCTTACCAAAATGATGGCGGTCCGGTGACTTATCTGATACGCGCATTGGCCCCCACGGAGGAGTAACCACACTTCCAAACGCTGCCGCTTGAATCCAGGAGGATGAGTCGCAGCTATACCACGGATAACGCTCCATAATGGTTGTAGACGTAATACCAAATGCATGAAGCTTAATCTTAGCACGTCCGCTACCGTCGCAAATGTATTTGTCCCACATGCGGTCCAGCCAAGTTTTAAGCGTGTCCGTTGAACGCCCCACCATGCCCCCAATGGTAATATATTCGTAATTCTTCATGTAGTATTCAAGATAGCGGAAGTCTTCCCCAAAGTGGAAGCACGGTAACGGTTTAGCGCCGCGTGCTTCCATTTCAAGCTGGTTACGGTAGGTTTGCAACGGATCACCAATACCATCGAGCACCGATGCCATTACTGCACCATCTTCTACGCGAAGGATGTCTTTGTTACGCTTGATGTATTCGCAGTATTCAACAATATCAATGTGAGCACCCAAAGAGTGCGCGGAGAATGCACCGGAGTCGAGAAACACTTTAGCCCCGTCCGCACGCATCTGATCAACATACTTCTGACGCCCAACGTAGTGATATGATTCCAAAATATGGGGCAGATTGCGCGTGATATTTTTCTCATGCTCCGACAGCTTTTCATAACGCTGCTGTCCGGGCATATATCCGTTTGTGTAAACTGCTGCCATAAAAACGTTCATTTTTGGAACGGTCCTCCAAACTGATCAATTAGTTCTAAAGTACGCCACGCTTCATTAAATGCTTCGTCCGCGCGATGTTTAGCGTCAATAAGTTGCTGCTTTAAGACATCTGTAGGCGCATCATTCTGTATTGCAGAGCAAGCATCCACAGTACCTGCTTTAAGCTGGTAGAATGCTGTCTCTAATATTAGTTGTCTTGACATATTTCCTCCAATGACTAAAAAGCCCATACCAGTATTATGACCGATATGGGCTTGATCTGTAAAGCTATCTAATTAACGACAAGCTTCAAGGAACTCACGGCGCCATTCTTTACCAATATTGCTACCATGCTCCAGTTCTGTAGCACCCCGGAACGCTTTGGTAATAGTAGAGCTGCCGCATACCTGCTTAACACCGCGCGACTCCATGCACATATGCTTGGCGTCAATATAAACACATACAGCTTTCGGGTTTAAATGCTCCTGAATAGCGTCTGCAATCTGGTTAGTAAGACGTTCCTGAACTTGCAGTCGACGACTAAAAGCATCCACAACGCGAGACAGCTTACTAAGCCCAACGATCTTCCCATTGGGGACATAACCCACAACAGCATGACCGATGATAGGAGCCATGTGATGCTCACAATGACTGTATACAGGAATATCACGGACAATGACCATTTCATTGGTGTTTTCCGCCCCATCCTCAAAGGTCTTAAACAGACCAGCGATATCTACATCGTAACCGCTAAACCATGTAGCATAAGCTTTAGCGACACGGTCTGGAGTCTCTGCTAATCCTGGACGTAATTCAATGCAATCTTCAATCTGAGTTAGTAAAGTATGCACCGCGCGAGCAATACGGAATTGAGTACCTTCGTTATCAATAGTAAATTTTGGCATGGTTTGCAGTTTCCTTGTTGTTAATGTGGTCATATTACAAGCTATAGTTTACGTGACATTTCGAAGTTTCTTCGATGGTGCATTCTACAAGTTGAACACCATGCCTGTCAAGTAACTGAGGTCCAATTACGTTAACCATATATGCAGCTAAATTTTCCGCAGTAGGGTTGAATGGTAAAGACACCAGAGAACCTAAGAAATGGTTGCGATCTTCTTCATCAACGCTAGGAACGCGCGACCATTCTTCACAATCCCATGCCACTAGACTCTTTAACCCATCAATAAGGTTATCCTTTTCCCAATGCAGGAATTTATGGTCCCAATTATCTTCCAACCATTGACAGAGCGTAGTTTTAACCACACTAAAGTCAATAACTCGCCCAACGTCATCCAGCTTACCTTTTTCGGTCATATTAATAGTAAGGACATCCTCGCCAAGTACAGCTGGCACTTGTTTTACAATGTCTTTCGGCGCAACCTTAAAGTGAAACTTATAGTTATGACCGTGAAGGTGGCGACACTTGCTTTCATGGCCTACAACACGATGCCCGGCGCAAATTTCATGTGAACGAATTACTGTATAGCTCATTTTAATACCTCTTTAGATTGTTCAATTTCTAATGCACGCTGTGCTGACGCAATAATGTCTTTCAGGTCTTCTACTAAAGACTTATGGCCACGCTCGCCAGGCTGCAACGCCTTTTTAATCAAATGTTGTAAAGCTGGGTTAGTTGTCTTCCAAGCTTCCAAGACATCATACACGTCTATGATACATTTTACAACATTCCCGTTTTGATCTTTGCCATAAATAATTTTCTGATATTTATTCATGGGAATTTTAGATGGTTCGTATTTCTTAAAAACTGCACCATTAAATGTATTACTTATGCTTATTCCACAAGAAGGTTGATGGTACAATCCGGAGCGAGTGTTTTCATCGGCTTGTTTGACGTAATCTTCCTCAACGATATAACGCCAGGCCACTATATCCAAGCTCTTACCAGCGCGGCTGGGTCTGTTCCAATCCCAATAGCCTTTATTGTCGTACATTTCAACACAACCGCTAGAAAAGCGGACTTGAATTTTTTCTCCGTGAAGAAAGACAGGCATTCCATTCCCATCGTGTTGGTGCCAAATTTTATTAAGATTATCTTTCATTTTTACGCTCTCGCTGTACGTGAATGAACTTCGTAAACAATCCAAAGGATAGCGGACGCTGTGAACTTACTTAAGCTCATTGCTACCATCGATCCCGGATTAACAATACCTATAATACTTAAGAACACAATGGAGTCAATTGGTACTGCTACCAAAGAGCTAATAAATACTCGTTGATGAAAAGGCTTCTTGGTGACCGTGTATACCACATAGTCCGCAAACTCACTAAGCGCAAAAGACGCAACAGATGCAACTACAACCGCAGGATCTCCGAACACCCAACTAAGGATGCAACCAACAATCATTGCAGGGATAACACCTTTACCCGCGTTACGCTGTGCGTAATCACGCAGAACAAAGATAATACCTACAAAGAAAGCCATCATAGGGACTACGCCAAGTGGCGTATTAAGCATCGGAAGGTAGGAAAAGCCCAGGTTTACGAATGTAATTGCAGCCAGATAAGCAACGATAAATTTCATACTTTTGTTCTCCAGTTTTAACAGCGCTATTCGCTGGTTGTTGGGTTTAAAAGCTTTAGTAGTATAGTTGGGTTACCGCACCCTAAACAATGCGCTAGCGGTGCGGTTTTCGCGGTAAGATCAAGCTTTGCTAATAAATTCGCTGTACCCTTTAGCACGCAATTTGCACGCAGGGCATTCTCCGCAACCGTATCCCCAATCATGCAGAGTACGACGGACGCCATTATAGCACGTATGGGACTGCTCAATTACTGTGGTTAAGAAACCAACCTTATCCGCCAGCTCAAACGTTTCTGCTTTATTTAAACGCATAAGCGGAGTAACAAAATGGATATCTGTTTCATATCCAACGTTTAATGTAGCTTCAAGAAGGTCTACAAACTGCTGACGGCAATCCGGATAACCGCTATAGTCCGTTTCACAAACGCCCGTAACCACATATCGCGCGCCAACCTTCTGCGCGTAGGCGTGCGCGGTAGTCAGGAAAAGAGCATTACGGTTGGGCACAAAGCTTGCCGGAAGGTTGTTGTGCTGTTCGTGATGTTCGTTAACATCACCTTCGTTTCCGATCAAAGCGCTATTGCCGATCTGTTTCAAAGCAGGTAATTCAAAGACAACAAACGGGACATTGTGCTCTTTACAAATTTGATTAGCACAAGCCAGCTCAATGTTATGACGTTGACCGTATGCAAAACCAATAGCGTAGACCTTATCATAGTTATTAAGTGCAAGACCTAGACAAGTCACGCTGTCCTGGCCGCCAGACAGGACGACAACGGCGGAGTTATGATTTTTTACAGGGAATACCAGTTTATCTAATTTATTCATTTTAGAAACCTTTAAGGCTAATATTAAGGTTAATGACTACTTGTTCAACTACAGCTTCAGAGGTTACCTGACGCTGGTGTATCTCAAGCTCCGAATGTATTTTCTTGGATGCAGCACGACAAATAGCGTCATTCAACTCGTCTTGTAAACGTTGAATTTTCTGCATAAGGATTACAGTTTCTTCATTCATTTACTTCACCTTTAATATCACAAGGGTTAATTGTTACGTTAGACATTACAATTGGATGATTGCGTGCTCCAATTGTGCTAACGTGATTAATATCCAATTCTACATGCACGCCCTGCATAGTAGCGTGAGCAATTGAAGAATTAAGTTTTTCTATCAGCTCAGTGATCATTTCCTGATGCTGTTTCGCTTCTTCCAAAGTGATCATTATTCCACCCCGATATATTTGTGAACCTGAAGCTGCAACGTGTAACCGTGTTTCATACAGCTTTGGACAACGGCTTGGATGTTACTGTGGTTAAGGTCTTCATCCTGCTCGTCCATTGGCTGTAAATATATCTTACCCTTGAAATCCTTCGGAGGTCTAGCGATAAATGGTGTAGCTTGATGATCTAATGCTTGAAGTGGCAAACCATCTTCCACGTTTACACAGCACGCTTTAAGTACATATTTAAATGCATTAGCGCGGTACAGCACAGAAGGGTGAATCTTTGAGGTTTTGGGACTACATACAATCACAGGTAACTGGGAAAAGTTCTTAGGTAAAGGCATAGACCCATTAGTTTCAATTTGCACCAAATACCCGCGCGATAACAGTTGTTCGACAAACGGGTTAATTTGCTGACGGAACGGTTCACCCCCAGTAATAACCACAAGTGAGGTGCTATTGCCTGATTCCAGCTTACGGCTTTCAATTAAACGCATAATATCGACAATATGATAAAGACTACGACCAACAGTATAATCGGTGTCACAGCCAGGACATTGCAGGTTGCACCCAGCAAGACGCACAAATACAGCAGGTTGACCGCAGAATGGACCTTCACCCTGAATAGTAGAGAATACCGAATGCACGTCTAAATACATATCGTTTTCTTTAGAACGGGACTCGGGAGCTTGTTGATTAATATTCATCTTAAATCCTCTAGTGAAAAAGAAAGCGCCTCATTGGGCGCTTTCATTATAACGTGATATATTTTGATATTACAAGCCGTTCAGGGCTTCCGGTACTGGCATAGGCACACGGCCAGTTACACCATTAAACTTCTTCCAACGTGCATACTGAGTTTTAACGGTATCTTCGTTCAGACTGTGACGACCTGCCAGATTCAGAACATAAGAGATCGGAGCAGGCTGACCCAGCGTAGCGCTAATCTGATCCATCAGAGCCCAGGCACGACCGCAGGAAGTTTGAGGTTGCGGACGACGAACACCATTCTGTTCGGGCATACGGTTCGCTTCTTTCGCTTTTTCACGTTCAGCTTTTTCGCGGGCTTTTTCAGCAGCCTTTTCAGCCTGTTTGGCAGCGCGGATCTTGTCTTTGAAGCCTTTAATAGACGAATCCAGTTCGTCAACCATGCTCTGAGCAGCAGTTACTGCACCGGACAGATCTTCACCTTTGGATTTTTTAACAACTGCTTTGAGCTCTTTCAGAGCTTCTTTGATGGTTTTCAGATGAACAGAACCCTGTGCTTCAGCTTCCGTCAACTGTTCAACAGTACTCTCTTCCGTGATGGTAGACAGAGCGTTTTTCAGCGTTTCCACGGCCCCGGAAATAGCGGTAAATTTATTTTCCGCTTCAGTACGAATTTCAGCTTGTTTCTTTTCAGCGGCAGCTTTTTTCTCTGCTTCTTTTTTCTCTTTTGCTACGCGTGCAGCTTCAGCGGCAGCGGCTTTTTTAGCTTCTGCGTCGTTAGCAGTAGCTTCTTTCTTTGCTGGCTTAGCAGATTTTGCAGCGGCAGCAGCGGCTGCGGCAGCAGCGGCTTTCTTATCTTCAATATTACTCATTTTCTTCACTCCGAATTATTATGGGTTCGTTTGTTACCAACGGGGTTAAATGTACCAAAGGATTTTGTGACACGCAACCCCTTACATAAACATTTTTAAAAATATTTTTGATCAGGGTTAGAACTTATTAGCTCTTCGCACCTCTGCCCGGTGTCCATGCTGCTTGCAATGCGGGTTGCTCACAAATGACCCTGGCACCGGAAATAATACCACCCTCCCGTTCAGCATCGTATTTGACACGGGCAGGTTTCCAAAGTCCTTCATCCATTGACGGTACGTATTGCCCAAGTTGAGGGGAGCAAAAGCCCTGAATATCATATTCCACACAGAATTCGGCTTGTGCGCTAATTTGGGCGTGATCCAGGATTGTTTCTGGAAGTTGCGTAAAGTAATCAGACAAAATGCGCTCAACGATTTCCCGTTCATATGGTGCAGCTCCTAAGTTTTCTGTCAGGTTAATATAAAGCATTTGAAGATCAACATCTTCAAGATCTTTTAAATCGTTTACTGGTGTTACCAGTGCTGACTCTGGACAACAGATAATTCCAAGTTGGTGTAGTGTCATCCAATTGGGATGCTTTGCCAAGAGTTCAAATTTATCTGTATCAATTAGGACGTACATTGTTCGGCTTCCTTTATCATTAAAAAGACAATCATAGCCGCTCGAAATGGTTTTATATCTGTATATTCGAACCCTTCAGTCTTTGTACCTAACCAAGACATATCAACATCGGTAGTGGCGGTCCACCCTCGATCTGTAGAAAGAAGACTTATGTTATTTTCTTCAACGATAGACAAACCTTGTGACGCATTTGAACAAGGATCAAAATCAACTCTAATTGGTTCTCCATCACTAAAATATGCACTATCAATATTTGTATAGTCCAGGATAAAAGCACCATCTTCATCGATTTCTATACCACAATGCTTAGCTACTAAGCTATTGATGTCAGTGTCTGTAAGCTTGCTGTAATCTATCATTGCAATCCCCTATAAATAAGTAATGCCCCAATAGTAGGGGCATTAGATGTTGAAGTCAATTAGAACGGAACGTAATCCGGATCATCTACTTGTACAGGATTAACCACATTGTTCACCGTTATACCTTGCGTATTCTGCGAAACAATATCGTCCCAGCTTACATCATCGTTATAGCTCGGACCTTCCGTTGTTCCATCCTGCCCGTATACTTTAACCTGAATAGCTTCGTCGTCCTGTGGTGCTTCAAACTTACCGAAACACGTACCATCATAATCATAGTTCAAAATCTCAGGCCATTTCTTATTGGTATGAACTTTGATGTATTTCGGTGTTTTGAGCATTGCAGCAACATCAAGAGCTTCTTCAATGGTTTGTGGTAAAGGAAGATGAGTCCTTTTCTTCCACCATGCAACCGCTTTACGACCTGCCCAGTCACCGTGAAGTAGAGCTACCCATTCGCTGAATATTTTACTACCGCAATAATAAGTCACCTTCATTGTTGGAGGTTTGGAGCTGTCATTGCGTTTAGTGTGCTTCGCATAAGTCACATGCGTAACTTTGAAGTCTTCAACTACCGGAATATCCTGCTTGATCAGGGCTTCCGTACTTGCTGCCTTTTTAAGTTTGGTCTGGAACTTAAACTCATGACCGCAAAAGCCTTCTTTAACGTAATCCGTCCCGCGTAGTCTGAATCCCTTCAAATATAATTGTTGGACTTGTTCCTGTGTAACGCTGTCCATGGGAATTGGTGCAAAGCCACCGCAATAGCGAGCAGATGCATGGTTATATGACCCGCACACATCGCATTCTTTAACCGGAGCAGCACCAGCACCTTTTTCGCCCGGGCGCTTGGGTTTAACAGGGTCGTTAATAGGGCCCAAACGGCGCGTATTACCGCTGAAATCCAGTACAAGGCAGTTTTGCTTAGGACTTGCTGCAATAGCTTGCAAGCGGCCTTCCTGCGTGGAAAGATCAAAGCCTTCCGCGTATACCGGACGCGTACCGCGACCAAGCATCTGAACCCATAGCACCGCCGACGCAGTAGGGCGGAGCATGATGATCAGGTCAAGCATTGGATGATCAAAACCTGTGGTTAAGACGTTATTGTTAGTTAATGCTCGAAATTCACCGCGCTTGAATTTTTCAATAATCTCGTCACGTTCTTTTGCATCAAGCTTAGAGTGAATACATCCACAGCTAATACCCATATCGTTTAGCATATCACACGCGTCTTTAGCGTGTTCAATACCAGAACAAAATATAAGCCAGCTTTGACGGTCTTCACCACATTCAATTGCTTCCTCAAGTGCGCGGAGTGTTGCGTCATCTCGGTTTACCGCACTTTGCAACTCACTCTGAATAAACTCACCGCCGCGCTTACCTACCCCGTTGAGGTCCAGCTCCATCTTAGTACGCTTTGGCACAACCGGAAGAAGATAACCTTGTTCCAGGAACCAGTTGAAGGCTTCCGGAGTAGTTGCATCAAACGTTACCTTATCAAATAACGCATCATCGTCTTCGTTTTCCTTAACAATTGAACCATACCCCAGTCGATAAGGTGTAGCAGTAAGACCGATGATTTTTAAGTAAGGGTTAACTTCACGCAACGCTGCAAAGAACTTCTTATACATTGTTGCATCACGCGGACTAATAAGATGCGCTTCGTCCACAAAAATAAGATCAACTTTGCCGAACTTTTTCGGATGCTTAGCAACGGACGCAATCCCTGCAAAGGTAATAAGATTGTAGACTTCTTTACGCTTCAAACCCGCGCTGTAAATACCTGCTGGCGCTTCGGGCCAGACTTTCATTAATTTATCATAGTTTTGTGCAATTAACTCTTTGACGTGAGTTAACATCATTACGCGCTGGTTTGGATACCATTTGTAAAGCAGATCGAGGAACCCCGCGATAACGAGCGATTTTCCTGTCCCTGTTGGTAACAGGATCAAAGGGTTCCCCGCGTTACCCTTTTCAGCATCAAAATAGCGGAATACGCTATAAACTGCTTCCTGTTGATAATCGCGGAGTTGCATATCAATCTTTCCCGTAATAATTAGCTACTTGATAGTTTTGACAACCAACTTTCTGTCCTTGCGTATCCACTGCGGCGGAATGGAAATTGCAATACCATGTTCCATCTTCTTTTGGTTCAAGAAATTGGCATGTGCGGCAGTTTACTTCCGGCATAGTTTTACGCCAACATAGTGAGGAGTGATCGCACCATTTACATTCGAAGAAAGTGGAATCTTTAAATGCGCGGTCCGGAATATCTGTAGCAATAGCAATCTGTACACCACGATCAATATACATGTCCGCGGTAACAGGATCAAACGGAATAATTTCTGCGTAAACTTCATCGTCATTCTTGTTTACTGCAAGATATAACGCTGCGCCAAGACCTAGTTTCCGCATGTACACGTTCATTTGTACATAGTGCTCAGGTTTAGCTTCTTTGACACCTTTAGCTTTCAGCTTTTTAAAAGACTTATCATTATGCGTCTTCATTTCGGTGAGCACAGGCATCCCAGGCTGCACGTCCGGACAACCTATAACCACACCATCGCAGGAACCGCCAAAGTGTCCGCCAGCTTCGCTGATACGGAACTGGTGTCCATTTTCGTCCTGCTGATAGACCTGCATACCTGCCGCAAGAAGCATAGCAATAAAGCGCGCTTCTTCCAGATGTCCGCGGTTAAACAACCGAAGCTGGCGTCCGTCAAACTCTTTGCGTGTAGCCCAGCGATATCCATAGAAAAGCTTGCGTGCGCATTGCTGCCCAATAAGGGAAGCGCCTAAGTGACTGCGGTTACCGCTTTCAGGGCGATAAGCGTCTTCAATTGTGGGAATAACTACGCCAAGATACTTACGGTAAGTCCCGCCCTGATCTTTTTGCACACCGTCATTGATCGCTTGAAGTGTTTTTTCTGCAATATAAATAGCCATTGGAATACCTTAGAAAAATAAGCCGTCTTTCGACGGCTTATGGACACTACAGAGGGAGGGTTAACTTACTGCTGCCACGGCGGGACTGCTGCTTGTGCCGGATGCGGTTCAGCTTGCTGCTGTGGCTGCGCTTGCTGCTGCGGTGCTGCTGCCTGGCCCGGCTGTGCTACCTGCTGCGCCCACGGCTGCTGAGCTGCTTCCGGTGCTACTGGCTGTTGTACCGGAGCTTGCTGCACTGGCTGCTGGGGTGCTGCGTTTTGAGCAGGATTATCCCACGGCTGCGGTGCGGCATTCTGCCACGGTTGTGCTGCTGCGCCCTGCTGTGGTGCTGGTTGCTGCACAGGCTGCTGAACTGGCTGCTGTTGCTGCACCGGAGCTTGCTGCTGTACAGGTGCTTGCTGTTGCTGAGCAAACGGGTTAGCCGCTGGTTGCTGAGGTGCTGCGCCCGGGAAAGCCGGCTGCTGTGCTGGCGCACCTGCACCGAACGGGTTAGCTACTGCCGCTTGAGCACCCATTGCTGGAGCACCTGCTTCTTTTTCTGCATACTTAACCGGATCGTTGATGTTAGCATAACCGTTAGGCTCGTTGCTGTCTTCATAACCTTCCTGAGAACGAACTTTCAGACGCAGGTTCAGCGGAATGTTATGTAATTGAGCAGGAGTATCCCAGCGAATTACGCCCACCGCGTGGGAAAGCGCGCCCAGTTGCTCGTATGCAATACGCATAGTGTCTTCGTTGTCGTTGATAACGTTGTAACGAGCAAAGATTTTACGACCTTTAGCAAAACCGTCAATGATACTGAATGTTACCTGGATTGCCATACCGCCATTTTTGGTCGGTTTAAATTCAGATTCTTGAATTACTGCTTTATACCAACCTTTCGGCAATGCGCCGTAAGAAGGTGCTTGATAGCTGCTCGCGTCAAAGTGGAAATTAGTTGGCATAGTCATTAGTTGATACCTTTCATTTTGTTGATAACAGAACCTAAGTGTGGGACTTCAACCGCATCTAAACGTCCCGAACGATCCTTAGCGATTGTATTAAAGTCCGGTTGAGTTTGCAAGTAACGATACGAGTTACCTTGCTGATCCTTATTTACATTCAGACGAAACACTTCGTCGAAGAAGTAAGGGAGCATCTGCCCCAATTTGGACCCAGGCATAGATGGAGCATAGGCTGTAACACCGGAGACTTCATCTTTGTCTTTGCCCATTTTAGCAGACATATAAACATGTTTGCCAGGAATATCGCGAAATTTACGGATCAGATCTTGCATCTTTTCAAGCAAAGTACCATAAGCTTGACGAGGATCTTTCGTTCCCTTTTTCGCGTTGTTTAAACATTGTTCAGCAATTTCGCTCAAGCTGTCAAGCGCAATAGAATCGAAATACTGCTGGTTAGCTGGAGTTACGCACCACTGATAAGCCGCTTCAACGTCTTCCAGACATTTCACTTCAATTACTGGAATATCATAAACGATGGGCAAGCCCATGTTACCATAAACACGGTTAAGGTTTTCCGCTGCAATAGACAACAGACCGGATTCTGCGCTGATTAAAATTGGTTTAGGTAGTGTGGCTACAAGGCTGGTTTTACCCATACCCGCTTCACCGTAAACCAGAATTTTAACACCTGTGTCCTGCACAACTTGTGAAGACATTTTAATTTCAATGGCCATTTAACGCCTCTCTTTTAAGTTCGCGCTCATTGTAACGTAATATACTTTGAACCCTCAATTACTTTTTAATCTAAAGCCTGATCACTTTCATCGCGGAAATGCATAAAGTTTGCAAAACGCGGTTTATCTTTCACGCCATGGGGGAAGTGTTTATATGAAATAGTCCGACCTTTAATTTTGTCAGGGTTATTCCAATAATAAATCTTATCCTCTTGCGTTAGTTTACCAGGACTAACGTTGATCGTATTGCCCGTCTTAACGTCTTTACAAACCAACGTCCCGATCATACCGTTAGGAACTTTATTTTCCTGATGTGAAGATCGTGTAGTCCTGCCCAGCTCGTTAACAGTAGCTTCATTAAGGTTAGTTTCACCCTCAATAATATCAAGGACAATAGCGTCTTCCTGAATAAAGCGTTTAATACGAAGATATCCACCTTCACGAACTGTGCCGCGCCCATGTTTATAAGGCTTTTCAGGATCACGGATAATAATACCTTCATAACCCATATCAAGCCAGATGTTTTCCCAGTAGAGCAGCTCTTGTAAAGACTTAACCACATGCATTTCTACCACTTTCAGGTCGAACAATTCACCCTTCGCGTGCTGTGTGGTTATAAAGTCTTTCATCATGTTGTAGCGAGCTTCATAGCCCAGCTCAGCTACACTTTCCGCACACAGATCAAAGATGTGCCATATTAGCAACGGTTCACCTTCAATTGTATTTACCGCACTGGTTGTTTTACGACACAGGTCCGGATCTGTTTCCAACCCTGCCGCAAGCTCACCGTCATAACCCATGTACTGGGGACCGCTGAAAATTGCGCTTGTATGGCGGTTTTTAAACAGCTTTAAGCTTCGCCCTACTATCTGCCCGTCCGGATTTAGACCGCGCACACCGTCGATTTTAGGCAGTATGCAGCACGGAAACTTAATCTTTTCTTCAACCGCGTCAGTTGCTAAATGTGGCTTGAATGCCATATATCCTCCTTACATTTCATAGTCAAAGTCTGACCAGTCTGAGCGAGTTGTAATTGAATTTACGCCCATACCTTTACCCATAGAACGCCGCCAAACGGTTTCCGCTTTTTGGTTTAGACGTGCATTGCGACGTAAATGACCGCTACCCTTTTTAGGTCTATTTTCCTTTTTCTTTGCTTCGGAAATAAGCTCTTTGCATTCCTGCAAACGGATTTTGCTTCTTTCCAATCGCATAGCAGAACGCGCACGTTCATCGCAGAATCTTTGTGCTTTACTACGCTGGTCTTGCGTACTTGTATGACCTTTAACGTGGCGGAACTCAATAGTAAGACTATATTTACGCAATTGATCGTTCAACCATTTGAAAGCTACACCTTCCTGTTCACTTTTCCAGCTTGCTTCTTTATATACTTTAATAGCTGTTGAACAATCTGTTTGCACAATTAAATGATCACCTGGATGAATTAATTTAGCCTTCATTCCCTCCCAAATAACATTACAGATTGCCATTGTTTCAGCTGCATTATTATCAGGAGCTCCACGTAACGGTCCACCGTTAGCGTTATTTCCACGGTTGCACACTACCCATCCACCGTATCCCGCGGCTTTTGTATTTGGACAAAAACTTGCATCGGATATAATTGTTACTCGCATAATAACTCCTGTTAAAAAGGGGTCTGTTGACCCCTTTAGTTTATTACAGTTTGTCTTTGAACTCTTCGATATATTGCTCAATCGGATACTGCTTGCGCTTGAAACGATCAAACAAGATCTTAGCTGCGGTTACGTCTTCTTTATTCTCCTTATTTGCGCCAGGAGCCATAAAATCACGCCACGTGAAACCGTTCAAAGTATGCATGTTTGCAATGTGTTTATTGTAACGACTTTCCCAGTCCACACGCGGACCTTCCATCTTGCGCAAACCGCGTCCAAGAACTTGCACATATACATCTTTCTGACGTTGCGCAGCTTCACCATTATAAGGTCCGGTTTTAAACTCAACAACACTACCGTTAAGATCTGCACCATCTGCAAAGTTGTGTAGCATAGTTTCAATGACGTCATTCAATGTTGGAACTATCACTTTGCCCTGGGCAATACCTGCCAAATAACCGACGTTTTCTTCACCGTACAACTCGATCAGTTCTTTCTTGGTCGCTTCTGCTTCTTTGTTTGCGGACAGAGCCAGCATCTGTTGTTCGAACATGTGCTCCTGTTCCAGGAAGTGAGTATATCGCTCTTCATCCACTTTGCAGACAATCCATTTGTATTCAACATCCTTACTGAAGTCCGGATATTGATCAACTTCTACTACTTCCGTAGTAAAGAACTTGCCGTTATATTGAATAACAACTGTATCGCCCGGCTGCAATTCGTCACTTTCCAGAGCACGGTAGGTATAAAGGCGACCACCTGCTTCAAACTTAACTTTGACAGTTACAACGCCTTTTAACAGAGCATGATAAGCTTTCTGAAATTCTTTACGCATTTTTAGTTTCCTCTTGAGCGGATTGACCGCCCGTTAATGTGGTTAGGCTTTATTCGGCACAATTTCCAGAGACGCGGAACCAACTTTCGATTCAACGCACTGGTTAAAGACTGCTGCTTGCTCCGCTGTAAGTTTACGCCAAGCTGCAACTTTCAACACAGGTTTATTTTCCACAAGCTGATCAACGTTAACACCAACTTTAATCAGATCGCCCAGGATTCCGTTAAGACTTGGAAGATCAATCTTGCGATCAATCTTGTGGGTCATTTTCATAACCCCGCCAGTAATTTCAACTTTATTAGTCCCTTCCGATGGAGCAGGGAAATAGGACTTAATAATCTTTTCGCGTAGTGCTCGCTCGCGAGCTTGAAGCTTTTGTAATTCTGCTTTGGTTTTATACCACTCAATAACATCTGCTTCGGTTACTTGTACTGCTTTATCTGCGTCGAACATTTTTTCTATCCTCTGTTGTGTTTCGATGTATGTATAATAGCACATCCATGTGACAGGGCAAGACTCAATTCGTATCAATTAATCTTTTTAAACGGATTAGTAATCTAGCAACCTTCCTCCATTCCGCATCCTCCATTAATGGTGAAGGCTTATACGCTTCAGGTATCGGACAAGGTATATATGGCTCCATGTCGGATATTATTTGCTTTGATAACTTTTTCTTCCGTTTACCCATAAATAGCCTATTTCAAATAGCGGGAAGTCATAATTGGGTGCAAAGACACTTCTTCCTCAGATGTAACCACATTGGCAGACGTGCCAGTTGACCCGAAGCCGTTAGCACCGCGCTCAGTAGTCTTAAGCTCGTCCACTTCTACCAGTTGCACGCTGGGCAGCTTAATAAGCATAGCTTGCGCAATGCGGTCACCGTGCTTAACGATATAAGGTAATTCACCATCAATTGTAAGTTTAACCTTAACTTCACCAGTGTAGTCGCTATCGATAACACCTACGCAGTTAGCCAAACGCACGTTATTTTTGAATCCTTGCCCACTACGGGAATAAACCATAAGCACATATCCTTCAGGAATATTAAACGCTAACCCCGTGCGTATAACTTCATTTTCACGGAAATAAAGCTGGTCGTAACCTTCCGCACGCAAATCCGCGTGCAGGTCAAAGCAAGCTGCCCCCGCACTGGCAAACGATGGCAGGATCGCGGTGCCCGTTAAGCGTTTCACCCCGAGAAGAGTTGGCGCAGAGCGTGTAGCAGTTACGCTAGAATCAGTTATAGAAATACTGTGCATGTTATTTAATACGTCAGTCATAATTTCACCTTATTGGATTGAGCCGCGATCAATTAGCCATTGTTTCGCGTGCGCTTTAAAAATAATGCGGTAGTCATCAAGACTAATTTCCGCGCGGATGGAATCTTTAACTTCATACCACTGCCATTCACCATTACTGAAGACAACTGGGTTAAGTGGTAGAACAACCTTCCATCCTTTACGTTCTATTTTATACATCAGAACTGGATATCTGCCAAGCTCTTTAGCAGATTGAACAGTCTGCTTCCACCATGTGTTTACTTGCGGCGTAGCATGGTTTTTTACTTCAACCGCATGGTGGCATGTATTGCTAATGTCGCAACCACCGACCGCACTTTGATTCTGGTTACGCTGAGCAATAGGTTTTTCCGGTAACTGCATCCCCAGCTCTGCGTAAATTTCGGCATAAATTGCATTAAAGAAATCACATACTTCCCGCTCACCGCGTTGACCTTTAGCGCGAATATTTACTGCCATGTTTGTCTCCATAACTTTAATGTAAAACACTTCATAAAGAATTTTATATTGAAGTTAAGTTGATCACAAGGAACAAAAAAGCCCAGGCATAAGGATTCCTGGGCTCTCTTGATTGTCGGATAGCTTACTTTGACTGCCGTCTTCGTCTATCCTGGCCTACTTGTACAGCCTCGCCAAAGGCTGGTGACGGTTTGGTACATCTGGCGCCGTCTCGTTAAACATCATTAATCTAGTTCTGTGTTTATCCAGTACAGTCCTGGGCGCGCATTTCCTGACCCATCCCCCGCATAACGAACATGCGGGTTTGCCAGGCGCTACGCAAATGAAGCATCGTTAATAAGTTGCGGGTTTATCCTGTCCGCTCCAGGAAGCCCAGCGAAAGTAGTTGCTGTAAGGAGGTACAGCTACCGCTTTCAAGGGCTTGAGTTAAGCATCGTTCACTAAGTTAATGTTGTTAAATTGTTAAACCTCGTTAACTGTGGTTATCTTAAAGGATGCAGTCTTGAATGGCAAGCTTCAATTTTGCGCGGTTCCCTTTGCCGCTTTTGGTGCTAAAGTACCATCATTTAACATCAACTCAAAACCTGTTACTTGATCGGTTGGAACAATAGGGTAATTCATAATAGCCATGTGGATACGATGCTCTTCGTCACATTCATCGATGTATTCATTACCCCAATAGTATAAATGCCCATCTCTTCGAATATCCATTGCCGTCGGGAAATCTACAAGAATTCTTTTGATTTCTTTTCGTCCTTCTTTATGCAGATTAGTTTCAATACGGATAAGCTCCGCATAAATTGCTTCACAGATAGTGTTTACAATACTCATTTGAACACCTCCTGGAAAGTTAATAATGCATCGAAACTGTGTACCATTACAGCTAATAGCCAGCCTACAGCTAAACCCCAAATAAACTTATTCATCTTTATCACTCTCATAAGAAATAACAACCAAAGAAGCAGACCCTATAGTGCAGCTAATACCATAAGCTATTATATAAAGTATCCCTAGTAATGTTGATTTGTTAACGTATACGATAAGAAGGACCGTAGCAATAGTCCAGATTGTCCAATACAGATTCTTTAATAGTTTAAGGTTCATTATTAACCCCTCAAGTTTTGAATCATTCTATCGCAGGCAGCTTTTACAGAAGAGTTTTGCCAGGATTCTTCTCGTGCTTCACAGTCAATAGGATATCCTTCATGATTATACAGACTGTCAGCTTCGGAGTAACCTTCAATATAAGCCTGCTTTGCTGTATCTATTATTGCTTGTAAAGCAATATTGAATAATTGTTCAGACATCTTATACCTCACAGAATGTACATAAACCAGAAATAACCAGCTACGAAAATAGCACCCGCAAATAATTTTAAAAGCTCGAACATTGTTCCCTCCGTTAACTTTATGCTGTAAGTATAGCAGGACTTGCGATGTATGCAACAACTTTAGACTTGAAATACATCTATAAAATAGCACGATTTGCCTTTACCTCTGATCTGTCTAGCTGTACTATTAACCCATAAACAGAGCGGAGGATTACAAAATGGTCATGCTGAATAAAGTATATAGCACAATGGGCGCGGATTATAAAGTTGTACGTCACCCGCGTACTGGCAAATTTGAAGCATATATCCGTCCAATGGGTGAAGGTTGGATGTATTACGGTACTTATGACGACGCTGAGCAAGCTTATAAAGAAGCGGAAAGTGCGGCGGAAGCATCCGAGATTATGGCAAGGTACGACGTTGATGATTACTACCTTAACTAACAATAAAGGGCCAAATGGCCCTTTATTTATTCCTCTTCTCCTAAGTTTGCCATAATACCTTCAACATCTTGCGTAATGCGCCAAGCCGCGCCAGTGAATCCCAGTTTGATAGTCTCCTCCCGTGTTACCGGAACAAGGGCACCCATAGCAACCATCTCTTTGATTGTAGACTCAATTGCTGCGGACAATCCGTGGTGATAGTTTTTAAACGCGGACTTACTTGCAAGACGAGTAGTAATATCACCCCGCGTGATAATACCTTCTTTACGCAGATCTACACGTTTAACTTTCACCCAGTCTTTAGTGAGATAATTCACACAAACCTGGCACATAGTACGGATACGAGCTTCGTCATTAGTACCAATACCCCCACTATGCCATTCCTTCATAATGATATCCTGTCCATGGCGCACAAAGTCCAAGGCCCATTGAACATGATATGTCTGCACAACTGGATTGATCCAGTTTTCTCCCACAGCTAACAGGGCGGATAGACGTAATACCTTCAGGTGAGCACGGTTCCATGGCTGACGGATTGCTTCATCTTTAGTTGCGTTAATATTACGGTCACATTCATCGTTAAACTGATCACATAATGCTTCAGCATCCGGACTAAACTGCACTTCAATACTTTGATGCTTTGCCATTGTGACTAAGGTGTGGTTAACAAGATGGCACACCATATCCCGCAAATGCTGATCCATTGTAGTCTGCTGGTTCTTGTTTAAAGGTGGTCGATCCCCTTCATAGCGGACAACATGGAAACGGGATAAGAAACCGTCCTCCATCATTTCACGGGTTAATGCTTCAAAGAACGTGTCCGGTGTTGTTTCACCCATGATGCTATAGGCCACACCTTGTTGAGCTTCCGTATTATTAGCCTTATCAGAATAAGACATACCACCAACAATAGACATCTGACCGGACTTTTGATAAACATCGGTAAGGTCGTTCTTGAAGCTTTGCATCGGCGAACCTGCTGGCGCCGTTGCCATTGCTTTAATAATCTTACCAAACTCACCATTCAAGTTAATAAAAGATTGTTTGTCCGCAAAAGATTTACGCAGTGCGGAGCCGGAAGCGCATCGGTCAAATGATACAAAGCTATGAATCTGCGGAAACGGTTCCTGAAGCTGGCTAACTATATTAGATAGGCCACTGTTCAACGTTTCTTTACCAACACCAGAACGAGCAATAAGGACGAAATATCCATTAAGACCGGATTGAGGTATCTGCCAGACCTTCCCGCATACCCCGGCCATAAAGCCTAGCGCTGTCACAATAGAAATTTCTTTCACTGGTCGGACGGATGCTTTGTAGATGTACTTCGCAAGCTCCCCAGCAAGCCCCGGCGGCCAGTCAATAGCGGTTGCATCAATAGATGTACTTTCTGCAACTACGGTCTGCCCCTGTGTTGTTTCAACAGTTACGGGCATTTCCGCTACCTGCTGCATTGCACTGTGTGCCGCTTGCATACGGGCAGCATAATCCCGCGCCAGCGCCGCTACGTTTTCCTGGGCAATGCGCTCACGCTCCATGCGACCGCGACACATACGCAAGCAACGGTCAATATGAACATTGTTCTTATTAGCCTTCTCACGTTTGCCTAATGCACTATAACGGAACAGACGACGACATTGCTCATTACTTTCCGTGTAGAATGCATACATAGAAATAAGGGCAAGGTCTGCTTCAGACTGGGAAGGGAATCCCATTTCAACCCATTCACCATTGAATAACCGTGAATACTTATCGCCGTTATCTGCTTCAAGTGCACGCTGATGAATAGTTACATCATCTTCTACCGGATCTTTTTCTACCAGTTCAATTTCATATGTCTTGCGCTGAAGATCGATTTCATTCACAAGCATAGTAAGGTAATGATCACGTTCTGCAACTGGTTTGTTGTAGACGGGATTACCCGTGCAGATAATAAAACGCTCCTGACTATAAACCTCGACACCATCACGTCGACGACCTTTACCGATGTTTCCTCTTAACCACAGGTGGACACCCAAGCCTGAGCGGCTTACTTCGGTGTAAGTATCGAACGCAGTCATGATCTGTTCGAAGCGGCGCAATTGCTCCGGCGTCGTGTGCTTCTTGGGATCCGGTTCATTGGTTGCGTTCTTCACATCCAGGTCGATGCAGGTGAACGGGTCTTGTGCAGTAAGCACGAATCCAATATAAGGTTTATTGAAATGAGCGGCGCAACCTTTGGCAGCTTCAAACGTCATAAGCATATCCGGATCGGTAACGTCCGCCGCCATCAAACGTCCAATATCGCTATCCCATACCAACGGCTTTTTATCCGCATCGGCGACCGCCCATTGTGGGAAAGCTTTAATTTCAGCGGGAAACAGTTCCATGATTTATCCTTTTACTGAGAACTAACCATTGCACAACCGATGGCAGCAAATAAGTGCTTCTTAGTCTCGTTGATCACTTTCTCCGCATCCAGATAGCTCTCATAATGTCCAAGGTAAACAATAGTCCCTACAACCATAATATAAGCCGTGCGGTAATGCATATAATGGCCAATGAACCATCCCTGCTCCCGAAGCTTATTTTGTCCAACTTCGCTAAGTACCATCATGACCTCCGACGCTTATCGCCTTGCATCTTTTCCAGGGCGGGTACTGCTAAGGAACGTTTGTAGATGTACTGGTTAGCAATTCTAATAGCGCCCGGGATGCTGTCACGTATGCGCGACATCTTAAACTTAGATATGCCATAACGGTCTTCAATTTCCGCCGCCGTTATGTAGTTCAAATCAAATTCCGATTCGTGATCCATAATACCCTCCGTTACAACCGTCCACACAATACACAGTAAAGTCTTACTTTGCAACTATTTTTGCATTATTGCGGAGTTGTGATAATATGGTTACCAACTTCTAACATAACGTCCTGCGGCTCCCTTCCCTGTCTTAAGCTAATGAGCCAATTATCAATATTGGGAAGAATATTTTTAGCCTGCTCAGAATCCCTGTATAGTGCAAGGTCTACCCATTGAGCCCCAAGCTTCACACGGATAGCGGTGGCGGTTTCGTAATGGTGGAGGGAACACGTAGGCCAGCGACCGCGATTATCCCAATCCTGGATATCCCCGCTCCGGCGCATTCTGTACCAGCGATGGGTTAGTTTATCCATTTCCTTATCCGTCAAAGCATCTCCTTTAAGCAAAGCTTGGCGCTGTATCCAGGTCTTGAGCTCGGCGTTTTCCTTGCGCCCTGTTTTACCCTTATCTACTTTTACCTTGAGTGCTTCCTCATAGGGATCGTTACCCTTGCCCATGTGGTAATTGAATTTGCCCGTATAGCTG